>Ga0256407_10008774_pt1 | contig 14703 bp, 7 predicted proteins | sample RumenRJG_04DNA_FD_193489 | JGI IMG/M metagenome (GOLD analysis project Ga0256407, IMG submission 193489) | Bovine rumen microbial communities from Lethbridge, Alberta, Canada - RJG_04 | ecosystem: Host-associated > Mammals > Digestive system > Stomach > Rumen | place: Canada: Alberta | collected... | reverse complement strand
TTAAAATTATCATTTTTTTTTTCTTTTTTTTTTTTTTTTTTTTTTTCTTTTTTTTTTTTTTCTTTCTCTTTTTTTTTTTTATTTTCTTCTTCTAATAATTTTTTATCTTCTTCTTCTTTTTCTCTCTTCTTTGAATATTCCTTAACAATATTTTCTAAATCATTTCTAACATTATCACTTAATTCATAATAATCAAAATAATATTGTATAGCCTCATAAATAATATTTACTTTAACATTAAAAGAAATCATATCATAAATAGAAGAATTAATTTGTGATTTAACAATTCCTTTTATTCTTTCATCTTTTTTTTCAATAGTTTCATTAGAATAAATATTATAATTTTTCTGATTATGCATTTCTTCAATTATTCCATATTTAATATACTTAATCCAAAAATCAACTTTATTAAAAATTGTATGTTCTTTTAAATAAGTTTGTAAAAAAATTCTTGGTTTATTTGGTTCTGATGCAGTTTTAAATAATGTAGTAGATAAATTAATTACAAGTTTTAAACTTTCATAATCAAAATTATCAAAATCAATTTGAAGTGAATTTAAACAATTTATTAATAATTCACCAATTGAATTAAATGATAATTCATTTAAAGTATTAATTCCTTTTAATCTAGTTTGATTAATTTGTCTTAATAACATTTTTCTAGTTCTCTTATTTCTAATATATCTAATTAATGTACTTTGTAATTCTTTTGGTATTTTTTTCCCTTCAAAAATACTTTGTACAATTAATTCAATTTCATTTTGTACTTTATTATTCATAAATTTATTATCTTCTGGGATTTCACTATAAAAAACATTAGAAATAAAAGTCCTAACTGTTGAAATAGTTGTATCATTCGTTGAAGTTTTTTTTAAATCATATTCAGAAATATAAGGAATAAATTCAAATTTATAAGGTGGAATATCATTTGTTGTATTTGAATTAATAAAAGATAAAATATCTTTTTTTATATTAATATCTTCCATTAATTTTGCTTTTTTTTCAACATCATATTGCATATTTCTTAAATAAGCAACTTGAAATATTAAATATTTTCTCAAACTATCTTTTATATAATTTCCTAATTCTTCTTCTAATTCTTGTATTTCATTTAAACATTTTTTTTTAGTTTCAATATATTCTTCTTGAATAATATTAGTTTCATTAATACATGAAATATATGAATTTTCACTATCTTTTGCAATTTTTAATGAATTTTGAGCTCTAATTTCATCTCTTTTTCCATTTTCTGAATTTTTAGAAAATTCTGCTGTTAATTTAAAATTTTCTGCTTCTTTTGCATTTTCGTGAAATTTTCTTTTTGCAAATTCTAATTTATTTACTGAATTATTATATACTTTTTCTGATATTTTTATTTCATTTAAATTTTTATTCATTTTAAATAAGAGACTTTCTGAAAATTTATTTAATGGATTTATTATCTCATCTCTCATTCCTGATGTGAATTCTTCTAAATAATTATATTGGTTTAACATATCTGATTTAAATGCCACTATTCCTTCTAATAATGATGGGAATGTTGTAACAGCAAAATTTGTTGAGTAAATTTTTTTTAAACCTTCACTTAATGTTTTTTCATATTTATATTTTTCAGTTAATAAATAAATAAAATCTTTTAATCCTCTATAATGAAGCATTAAGTTATTTTCTACAAAATCATATGAATTCCATAAATCAACAGAAAAACTCATATTTAAAAATATATATTTTTTAATAAATAATTAAAAAAAATTAAAATTAAAATAAAAAAAAATAAAAAAAAAATTTACTATAAAAAAAAATTATATAACTCATTTTTTATATACATAAAAAAATTATAATTTATATTTAATCTATATCATAATAATTATAATTATGATATAATTTATAATTTCTAGAAAAATTTTTATTTTTAGTAAATAATTGAATAGCAGAAATTAATTCTTTTTTACAATGTTTTTTAGCATATTTAATTTGTTGATCATCTGATTCAACATCATCATCCATTGAAGCAATATGTAATGGCTTTTGCCATTTTGAAGAAAAACCAATATCATTATCACTATAAAAATAAAAGTAATTATAATTTCCATTATTATCACAAAATGAATGTTCACTTAAATAATCTTTCATACAAGAAAAAATTTTAATTTTTTTTTTTAAAATAAAATATTCATTTAAATTATTTTTTGTAATATTACCATCAAATTTTTCACATTTTTTTTTATATAAAGCATATTTACAAGATAAACTTTTATTATTTGAAATTGAAGGATTACGTAAATATTTAAATAAATTTATTTTATATTTTTCATTATTTTTATATTTTTCAGGAAGAAATTCATGATTTATTTTTGATGGTGAAGATGGTTTTGATTCTAAATTTTTATGTAAATTAAATTTTAAATAATCGTATTCCTCATCAAAACTTTCACTTGAATCATTTAAATTTGACTTTTTAGAATTTTTATTTAATGTTTTTTTTCCAAATGTATTTAGTAATTTTATTTTAGTTTCTATTTTTGGTACTTCTATTTTTATTTGGGAATTGTTTATATTTGGAAATTGAGGTTTATTCTGGTTTATTGGGGTTTTTATGTTTTGATATTGGGTTTGTAGTTCTTTTATTATTTTTTGAGAGTCTATGTTTATTTGATTTTCTTTAAGTGAAATTCTATTGTTTATCATTTTTTTTTAAATTTTTTTTAGTTAAAATTATTTTTTTTAAATTTATTTTTTTATAAATATAATTAAATATGATTCAAATAGTTTTTTTTATTAAATGGTTGGATATTTTATTTTTTCAATTTCAATTGTTATTATATATACTAATATAAGTGATAAATATATATTTTAATATAAAAATATTACTATCATTATAAAACTTAATAAATAAATTTTATTGAATATCTAAAAATTAAAATATATAATTTTAATATGGATAAAACAACGAAAACAAAGGATAAAATTTATTATTTTATTATATTTGTAAATCAATTTTTTTTCGTATATTATTTATCTGGAACAAATTTATCCATTTCTTATTATGGATATTTGATACATATAATTGCAATAATTTTATTAGGATTAATCTTAAAATATCAAATTTATAAAATAAATAAAAAAAATAGAAATGATATTTTTTATAATAAATTATTTTTGATTTTTATAATAATATTTTCTATATATTATTGTATATTCTTATATTATTCAGGAAAATATATTAAAAAAAATTTATATAATTCTATTTTATTTAGTTTTATGATTTCAGAAATTTTTAACATTTTAGTTTATTACAAAATATCATTATCTTTTCAAAATAAAAAAAATGAATATACATTAATAGAAAAGGAATTAGAAGAAGAAATAAAATAAAAACTAAAAATAAAAAATTAAAAAAAATATTTTAAATATATAAAAAAAACTAAAATTAAAAAATAACTTAAAAAAAGATTTAATTAAAATAAAAAAATGAAAAATGCAATAGGCATAGATTTAGGAACAACCTATTCATGTATAGGAATATATAAAGGAGGAAAAACAGAAATAATATCAAACAATTATGGTGAATATACAATGCCATCAGTAGTATCATTTCTAGAAAATGGAACAATATTAAATGGTCGTTCAGCAAAAAATAGTCAAATTCGAAATTATAAAAACACAATATTCAACTCAAAACGTTTAATAGGTCGTAAATATAAAGATAAAGAAGTACAATATGAAATAAAAAACTCTCCATTTAAAATAATAGAAGAAGAAGATATAAAATGTCCTTTAATAGTAATAGAAAATAATAATAATAAAAATGAATTTTATTACCCACAAGAAATATCATCAATATTATTAAAACAATTAAAAAAAACAGCAGAAGAATATTTAAATCAAGAAGTAAAAGATGCAGTAATAACAGTTCCAGCATATTTTAATGAATTACAAAGACAATGTACAAGAGATGCAGGTAAGTTAGCAGGATTGAATGTATTAAGAATTATAAATGAACCTACTGCTGCTGCTATTGCTTATGGATTACAAAATAATACTCTTGTCAATAAATATATTTTAATTTTTGATTTAGGAGGAGGAACTTTTGATGTTAGTGTACTTACTATTAATGAAGATGGGATTATTATTGTTAAATCTACTTGTGGGAATTCTCATTTAGGAGGTGAAGATTTTGATAATAGATTAATGATGGAATGTATTAAAAAATTTAAAACTAATACTGGAATTGATATTAGTAATAATAAAAAAGCTAAAATTAGACTTAAATTAGCTTGTGAAAAAGCAAAAATTGAATTATCATCTTTAAATGAAACTACTATTGATATTGATAATATTGCAAATGGTGAAGATTTAAATATTAATATTACTAGAAGTGATTTTGAAAATTATTGTAATGATCTTTTTTTGGAATGTATTCCTTATGTTAAACAAGCAATAAAAGATGCAAAAATAAATAAAAATGATATAAATGATATTGTTCTTGTTGGTGGTTCTTCTCATATTCCTAAAATTAAAGAATTAGTAAAAAATTTTTTTAATAGAAGTGAATTATTATCTGCTATTAATATAAATCCTAATGAAGCTGTTGCATATGGAGCTTCTTATTTAGCAAATATTCTTATTAATGAGACAATTAAAGAAGAAAATATTGTTCTTCTTGATATAGTTGGAATTTCCATTGGAATTGAAATTAATGATGGAAAAATGGAAATTATTATCCCTAAAGATACCAATATTCCTAATTCGAAAAAAAAAACTTTTCAAACTACTTATGATAATCAAAAATGTATGAATATTTCTATTTATCAAGGTGAAGATGTTGATAATATTAATAATAATTATTTTATTAAAGAAATACTAATCAATGACATCGAAGAAGCCCCCGCTGGAGAAATGAAATTTGATATTACTTTTTCTATTGATGTTTCTTCTTGCCTTACTATTGAGATTAAAGATTTAAAAAAACAGACAATTAAAATTTACTCTTTAGTTGATGAGTATTCAAAAAATTATGAAATAAAAATTTTAAAAATTTTGGGAGAGAAGAAAAAAAAAGATTTTATTTATGTGAATGATAAAGATTATAGAGAAGATTTAATTAATTTATGTAAAATTGAAATTGAAAAGAAAAATCAAATTGCACAAGAAATTTATTATTCGATACAAAAAAACAATTACCCAATATCAGAAAAAGATTATTTAATATATATAAATAATATTTTAGAACCATATGAAAATAATGAATATTAATTTTTATAAAAAAATTGTAATATTTTTAATTAATAAATACAAAAATTAGTATAATTTAATTATATAATAAAATATATAAAAGGATTTTCTATTTTTGAAAAAAAATAATTTTTTTAAAACAATATTTAAATATCAAAAATCGAATAAAAAAATAATTAGAAAACCATTTTTATCATTCCAAAGAAAATAATTAATATAATTTATTGAAATATGGATCTATTTGTTTTATATTTTCCATATAATTATAATTATTATTTTGGCAATCATTACATGTATAATTATTAGAATTATAATCTATATTTTTTTCAAATTTAATATTATTTAATTCTTGGAATTGATTAGTTAATTGTTGATTTAAACAAGTAGCATGAAATTCATTATCTTTTAATATTTTAATATAATTTTCACATCTTTGTAATTCACATAATAAATTATCATTAATAATATCTTTTTCTTCAATAGGAATATCCACACATGTCATAATTTGATTTATTAATGTATATACATTTGAATTTGGAAACAATTTACTTAATCTCATTATAACAGTTAATAAATATTGATTATCATTATTTAATTGTAAATTTTTCTCTTTCCATATATTAATTTCATTATTAATGTCATTTATTATAATATTTTTTTTTTTTACTTCATTATTATAATTTTCAATTGTTTTTTTTAATTCGTTTATTATATCTCTAAAATCATTTAACTGTTTTTTTAAACTTTTATTATCTCTTATTATATTCTCATGATTAGCATTGTAATTAAAATATTTTTTTTCAAATTCTTTTTTGTCTTCTTCTATATCAAAAAGTTTTATATTTAAATCTTTTAATTCTTTTTTTAATTTTTTATTTTCATTCATTAAATTAATAATGTCATTAGTAATAATTTCAATAAAATCTTGAAAATTTGATATGGATTGATATTTCATTATATTACTTATTTCATTATCATTAATATTTATTTTATATTGATTATTTAATATTTCTAAATTATTAATTATTTTATTCAAATTATTTTGGAAACAATTTTTTTCAATATTTTTATCTTTTTTATATTCATTCAATTCATCAATTAAATTATTATTTTCAATAGTTAAATTTTTATTATTAATTTCTAAATCTGAAATTAATAATTCCATTTCAGATTTTTTTTCAAGTAAATTATTTATTTGACGTGATTGTTCTCTTTCATTAGATAAATTTTCATTATATTTTTCATTAATATTATCATAATTTATTTTCATTCTTTTATTTTCATTTTTTAATCTTTCTTCAATATCACATTTATTATTATATTTTTGAATATAATCATCTTTATCATTTTTAACATTATTATAATCTCTTAATAAATTTTGATATTCAATTTCATCACTTATAATTTTCTTTTTTAATTTTTCAATTTCATTTTGACAATTATTTATATCAATATTATATTTTTCTCTTAAACAAAAAAGTTCATTTTCTTTATCTATTTTTTCTGTATTACAATTATTTAATCTACATTCTTGTTGTTCATTAATAAAAATAACTTGATTATGTTCTTCAATTAAATTATTATATTGATTTGATAAATTATCATTATCTCTTTTCATATTTAATAATTCTTTATTTTGTAAAGAAAAATCATTTTTTAATTGTTCATTATCATCATTTAATTTATTATTTAGACTTTGTAATGTTTCATAATTTTGACAAAGACTTTTTAATTTTATTTCATCATCACTTTTTTGTTTTAATAATATTTGATTTTCAAAATTTTTTCCTTTTAATTCTTCATAAAGAGTTTTTAATTCATTTTCTCTTTTTTTAACTGTTTCTGTTAATCTTTCAATTTCATTTTTATATTTTAATGACATATTATATTTTTCTTTTAATTCATTTAATGAATAATTTAAATCTTGATTAGCATTTTTTAAATTATTTATAGTTTGAATTAAATTATCATTTTCATTTTTTAATACTGCATAATTTTTCTCTAATTCTTCTTGATTTTTTTCTTGTTCTATTAATTTGATTTTTGATCTTTCATATTCTTGGTTTAAATTATAAAAATTTTGCTCCATTTTTTTAAAAGAATCAATTTCATTTTTTAAATCTGTGATTAATTTTGTATTTTCTTGTAATTTAAGTTCTTTTTGTTTATTCATATTTTGAAATTCTAATAATTGACCTTTTAATTTATTATTTTGTAATGTTAAATTTTTGTTATTTTCTTTTAAATTCTCTATTGTTACTAATGTATCATCTTTTTCATTATTTAAATTTTTATTTTTTTCCTTCTCTTGTTTTAGATTTTCCTTTAAAAGAATAATTTTATTATTTGAATCTTCATATTTTTTTTTTAAAAGATTCATTTTATTATTTGTTTCATTTAATTGATTTTTCATTGAAGCTAATTCTCTTTTATATTTTTCACTTTCATCTTTATATCTATTAAAATCTATAAAAAAATCAACAATATTTTTTTCATTATTTAAATTATCTCCTTTTTCAATATTATAATTTTGATATTCTTTTGAATTTTGAATTAAAACATAAAAACCACTTTTAAATAAATTACTTTCTATTGTTTCTTTTAGCATTTCAATATAATTTCTTTGTTCTTCATTTACTAACATTTCTTTTCTTAATGTTTGTATTATTGATAATTTTTCATTTTTTAATTTTGAAACTTCATTTTTTAAATTATTAATATAATGATTATTTGATAAAGAATTATAATTATTATCATTTATAATATTATTATTATTATTAATCATATCATTATTAAAATTATTGTAATCTAAAATTTCATTTACTTTATTATTTGTTGTATTAATGTTAAAATTTACATCTTCATCATTTGAAATTATTTTTGAATTGCTTTCATTAACTTCAATTTTTAAATTATTATTATTATTTATTTGATTATTTTTCGTTGGATTCATATTATTATGATAATTAGATTCAATATTTCCATTTAATAATGAATTTTTTTCATCAGGAGGTAATTGAATGTCATTTAGTTTTTGCATTATTATTAAATAAATAATTTATTTCAATAAATTTATTCATTTTTTTTAAATGAAATAATCTCTAATTAAATATTAATTATAATAAATTTAATTTGAAAAATATAAATATAATTATAAATATTAATTCTTATAATTTTATTCAATTATATTTTTTACTATTTTACATTTATTATAATGTAATATTATCTTCTTCAGATAAAAATACATCAATTAAATTATTATCATTTATAATTTTTAAAGAATTACTCATAGGAATATTAATTAAATGTTCGTTAGAAAATCCATCAATAGAATTTTCATTTATTGATTTTTTTTCTTCATTTAATTTAATTGAAATTGAATCATCTTTTAGATAATTTTCATAAAATTTTTCATTTCCTTCTGTAATGATATCAGTTCCATTTGAATCATAAGTTGAATTATTAATTGTATCAATTATTTTTTCAATCCCCAATTCTTTGAATTGGTTATTAAAAAATGTAATTAAAATTGATGAACAACCAAAAATTTGAGTGTAAATAACATCAATTATTCTTTGAAATATATTTATATCAATTTCATATTCAAAATAATAATTAAAATATGTTTTTAAATCTTGATAAAGTTCTTTCAAAGAATTTTCAATATTTATATTTATATATTTTTTTATTATATTTTCGAATTGGATTTCTTTAAATTTTATATAATATTCCTTATCAATATTATTTATCCCTTCAATAATACATGAATGAATTATGATAAAAAAATTTGGAGTATTTAATACTTTCATTAAAATAAAAATAGTAGTATAATAAGACAGATATGGAAGAAAAGATAAATTTTTACCATTATTTGTTTTATTTAATAGAGTTCTATATTTGTGACCTAAAAATTTATAAATTGTATATGAATCTTCTATATTTTTAATATAATTTTTATTAAAAAAAAAATATAATAAAATTTTTATTAGTTGAATAATTTGGGTTAAATATTCTGTTGAGTCGATAGAATATATTTCAAGTTGATAAATATATGAAAAAATATCTAAATAAATTTTATTTTGATATGAATGGTTAGAATATATTTCTAAATTATAAAAATTTGATTCTGTAAAATTAATGAAATAAATATAAAAATCAAAATAATTTATTATTAATTTTTGTTCATTTATATTTAATTTTTTTTGAAAATTATTATAATTATTAAAATTAGAGATGATTATTTTAATATATTCTAAATTAATCTTTTCTTTTCTTTTTTGCATTTTTGAAAAATTTTTATCTGAATATTTATCTAATAAAAAACAACATCTTTTGTATATTTCTAATTTATTTTTTATATCTTGTTTATTAAAGAATAATGAAATATTTTTTATTAAATGTATTAAACTATTTGCAGCATATTTTTTTTTTGAAATTGTATAAATTAATTTTAAAATTAAAGATTTATAATATTCAATATTATTAATTTCATTTATAAAAATTTTTGCAAAAAGTGCAAAACATTTTTCATTTAAAATTTCATCACTCATAATCAATTGATAATATTTTATTATAATATCATAATAAAAAATATAATTATTTTTAATATCATCTAAAATTTTATTATGTATTAAAATTATTATAGAAAAAATTACAAATTTTGATAAATCTTTTTCAATGATTTCTTTATATAAAAAAAAAAATAAAATTTCATTAAATTTATGTAATTCTGTATTATTTATAATATTATTAAATTCTTTATCAATTATTTTGAAATATTTGTTTCCATATGAAATATCAGTAATTGAAAAAGACAAAAAATTATAAAAAGATTCAATAATTCTTTTGAAATCAATAAATTCTTGGGATTTTGTAATATCAATATTTGATTTTGAATTACTTTTTGAAAATATTGTGGTTTTTGTTCTTATAAAATCATTATTGTCATAAAAATAATTTTGTTTGATTTGTTCATAATTTTCAATAATAATAGGAGAATAACTATTTAATATTTTTATATAATAATATAATAAAATTAATTCAGTTTCTTTTGATAAATTAATTTTTATTCTTTGTTGGATTAATAAATAACCTATGCATAGTAAATTTATTTTTAAAAATGGAAAAATTTCTTCATTTGTTATTACAGAGTTGTCATTTCTTTTATTCATTATTATTTCTATTTTTTTTATATATGAATTTTCAATTTGAAAGTAATTATTTATATCATTCATTCCATTAAATAAAATAACAAACATATGTGCTAAATAAAAAATTATAAGTTTTAAATTTGAAATATTTGAATATTGATAATTTAAAAGTTCTATTGAATACTTTAATAAATTTTGTTGTATATCATTATTATTTTTTAAAATATAATTTTCTTTTAAAAATTCAATTAAAATAATTGTTAATAAAATGATATTAAATAATGAATGATTTGTAAAATTTTGTTCTTTTCCATGTTTATTATTTTTGGGTTTTATTATTTCATTTATAAATTTAATTCTAATTTTTTGCTTTTTTCCAATAATTAAAAAGTTATTTTTGCTATATTTTAAAAGTTTTTCATAATTTTCATTATAATTTAAAATTGTATATTTAAAAAATTCTGTCTTATCTATTTTTTTATTATGATAAATATATTTTACATATATGATTAAAGTAGTCAAAAATATCCTTATATTTGGGTTTTTTTTTTGTACAACAATTTCCCATTTTTAACTTAATTTTATTTTATTTTTTACAAGAAATAAAATCTTATTGAATATTTCATTATATAATGAATTAAATTAAATACAAAATTTTATATATATCACAAAATTAATAGAATTTAATTGTTTAAAAAATATCTCAAAACCTTTTTTATTCATTAATATAAATGGTTTATATTTATTTTGATTAAATAATTTCTATATTCAAATCAAAATTTTTTATTTATTTTTATTATATTTATTTATTATAAAATAAAAAATATAATAATTTTAAGATATTATTGTAAAAGACTGATAAATTATAATTTTTGTAATTTTTTATTTTAATATTAATTTATAGTTATTTATTAGTTAACTCCAGATATGAAATGATAAAGACATATTTTTCTATTTTATTTAGAAAATATAATGAATATTTTTTATCTTATATTTATTTTTATTTATTTTTTAATATATTGTATTATAAATAATTATACTGAAATTACTTTATAAATTTAAAATGGATTAAAATTTGAAAATATTAATAAATAAAAAATATAAATTATATATTTTAAATTAAAAATCTTTATTAAAAAATAAAATAAAAATAAAAAGAAAAAATAAAGTTATAAATTCAAAAATAACTTTCTTGATTATACAATTAAAATATTATTATTATTATTTTGTATAATTTTAAATAATCATCATAAAATATAATAATATAGGTTTTATATAAAAGATAAATAAATAAAAACAATGGATGTGCAAAATTCAGAGATAAATATTGATAATGTTGAAAAAAATTTAAATAATAATAATGAAGAAATAACTTTTGATAGAGGTAATTTTAATGAAAAAGATCATAGATTATTTTTAAAATCATTTATTCTTTTTGATAAGAACTTTAAAGAAATGGTTCAATATACAGAGAATAAAACTTATAATGATATATTACTTTATTCAGATAAATTTATTTCATTTTTAAATAAAAAATATAATCAAAAAGAAAGTGGGGAGAATTTAATAATCAATAAAGATAATATAGATAATTTTTCCAATGACGAATTGGAAAAATATATTAATGATAAATTTTGTATTTCATCAAATAATTCTTATAAAGAAAATTCAAATTCGGTAGATGACTTTTTTATTGATGACAATAAATCTCTTTTAGGATTAAATAATAATAATAAAAAAATTTTTTTTATTAGAAAATATCCAAAATATAGAACATTATTAAATAATAATTTAAATAATGAAAATAAAAATACTTTTTCAGATATTAATGTTCCTAATATTGGAAATGATAAAGAAAGTAGGAAAAAACTTATAAATAAATTACTAAATGAAAATTGTAAAGAATCAAATTACACTAAAATGGAAGAATTAGCAAAAATGAGTGAAATATTACAAATAATTAATAAAGTAGAAAATTATAATGTTACTAATGATGAATCTCTTGTTTCAAAAACAAAAAGTTTAGGAACTTATGATTCAAATTCAAATTTAAATAATAATAATCAAATTAATAATTTAAATAATAGTAACTTGGGTAAAAAAAGATTACAATATGATTCTTTGATTGAAAATGAAAAAAAAGATAAAACATTTGATAATTTAAATGATATAAAACTATTAAATAAATCAAATTTTAATTCAGATTTTAATAAAGAAATTATTTTAAATAATAATAACAATATACCATTTAATAATAATTACATGAAAAATTTATTCTTATCAGGACAAGGGAATAATATTTTCAACCAACAAAAAAATGTAATAACAAATCAAAATTTAAATATTAATAATTCATATTTATTTAATCAAATTAATCCAATGAATTATTATTCAAATATTAATAATCAAAATACAATATCAAATTATAATAATTTAATAAATCAACAATTTTTACCTCCTCCTGTTCTTAATTTACCTTTTCCAATGATAGGTATTCCAAATATAAATCAATCAATGATTTATCAACAAAATAATCAAAGCCCATTTTTTAATAATATGAATTTATTAATGAATCCACAACAAAATTTAAATTTAATAAATTCAATGAATTATTTATACCCACAAAATCAACAAAATGTTTTTAATAATCAAAATAGAGAAATCTTTAATAATAATATACAAAATATTTCTAACATTAATTATAATCAAAATAGTTTAAATAATTAAAAGAATCTAAAATATTTTCAATAATAGTTAAATCTTATTTGTAATGTTAATTACTAAAATTAGAAATATATTCTTTAAATTATATATTATATTAAATTAAATATTACCTAAAAACAATTATATATTTAAATTTTTAAAATTATTTTCAATTTCTTCAAAATATGAAGAAAATTTGAAAAAAAGAATAATAATATTAATAAATTATATATAAATCTTATTAAGATAAATAATAATTTCTAATTTTTTTTTCAATATATTTAGTCAAAGATAATATAATGTTTATTGAAAATTTTTTTTAATATTAAACCAATTTCAAAACAATAACTCAAAATGACAATTAAATTATTTTATATTCAAATCATAATTATGAATCTATATATTAAATATTCATCTCAACAAAAAGTTGAGGCACCAACAACAAAATTAAATTGTAATTCAATAAAAAATTGTTTAGAATGTTCAAACGCACATTTAGATGAAATAAATTGTAAATGGAAAAATAAAAAATGTGAATTTTCAAAAGAAAAATATTCAGATATTTGGTTTGATAATTTTAAAGAATGTGAAAATGATTCTATCACAAAGAAAAATATTGTTGAATTTTGTAAAATTGATATTTCCAAAAACAACAATATTATTGTTAATAAATTATATGGAAGTGACACTGGATTTGGAATATCAAATATATATTGTTTATATGATATAAAAGATATTAAAAGTGATAAAAATGTTGTGATTAAATTAAGTAAGAGTCAAGAAAGTTTATATTCAAATGATAATTATGCACTTATTATCAATTTTAAAAATGGAATTAAAGAAATTATTAATTTAGATAATAAAAATTATTATTTTAAAAGGAATAATGTTAAAACTATTGAATTCAGATATTATAGTAAAGATGCTAAATCAGAAAATCCTTTTTTGGTATTAATTGAATATGAAAAAAATTATTTTATTTTAATTAAAAAGTTTGTTATTATAATAATAATTTCCATTATACTTTTATGCATTATATTTTTTATTATTTTTTATAGATGGAGAATTTCAATTGATCAAGAAACTGAAAAAAATTATGAAAAATCAAAAAAACAAGTGAAAAAAAAAAATAAATTAAATCATCATAATAAAAATAATAAAACTGAACAAAAAAAAATTTCAATTAAAGATAACAATAATATAATTTTAAAATTGAATAATACAAATAGTGTCAGAGAATTAAAGGAAACTGATAAAACAGAAAATATAGAATCTTTAGTATATAATAATAATGTAAATGGTAGTTGTTTTATTAATGAGAATTTAAAAAGTAAAAATAAGACTAAAAGTGATGAAAGAATTGAAATAAAAATTCAACCTATAAGAAAGGAAAGAAGATTTAATACTAATAATAATAATTTTATAAAAACTTAATATTTTTTACATTATTTTTTATTAATATTTATATACTTTATTGTATTATTGATTTTGAAAAAATAATTAAATTTTTTTAAGTAAAAATTTTATTTTTAATTTGTTTATTTTTATAAATAATTTTAAAAATTAACCATTTTGTTAATTGATAATTCAAATTGAACATGGGGATTGGGGATTG
>Ga0256407_10008768_pt1 | contig 14711 bp, 19 predicted proteins | sample RumenRJG_04DNA_FD_193489 | JGI IMG/M metagenome (GOLD analysis project Ga0256407, IMG submission 193489) | Bovine rumen microbial communities from Lethbridge, Alberta, Canada - RJG_04 | ecosystem: Host-associated > Mammals > Digestive system > Stomach > Rumen | place: Canada: Alberta... | reverse complement strand
TGACTACTATAACAATGAGCGCATCCAGGCAAAAACAAAATGGATGCCACCCGTAAAATACAGGTTGGCATCCATGGGTTGAGCCTCGATCATAAATCAATGTGTCCAGGAAACTGGGTACATATCAGCACGGCTTCCCTGTCTTTCATATTGCGCTCATGATCCGAGCACCCGGATGTATTCCTCCAGGGCTGCGACATCCCTGGCTTTCAGGTACTGCTGCTGATAGGTGGACGGTTCAAACCCGTTGATCAGTCTGATCACATCTTCGAGCGTATGCCACTGCAGTCTGGTTTTGTTATTTTTTTCCGCTTCGGTAAGCTGCGGGGAACCTGCCTGCAGCGCCTCCACAATAAAATAATACGAGCACTGCGTATAATCCGCCTTCGCCCGGTTTTCCCTGACCATGCCGAGTTCGGCAATGCTGCCGCAGGTGCAGCCAGTTTCCTCCAGAATCTCCCTTTTCAGGGCCGTGAGAACATCCTCCCCGTCGTCGATCCCGCCGCCGGGCAGGGAATACAGGCCGAACTTTTCGGCAAACATTACAGCATACAGGCCGCCGTTTTTCAGGACAGCTCTCGCGGTATATCTCGGCGCGGCGGAAGACGACCCGTCTGTTCCGAGGATTTCCCTGTCCGTGATTTCCGCAATCAGTTTCATGAATTCACCGCCGGTCTTTTATTCAGTAAATACTGTGATTGATGAAACGCGCCGTGATTCTCCCGCTGTCCTCCACGACGAACCGGGAGAGGGAACCGCTGCTTCCGCTGAAGCGGAAACGGCCGCGGTCCTCCATGGACTGGCCTGCCAGCATGGTCTGCAGGAAGCTGAGCGTCGTTCCGTGGGAAACGACGATGACGCGCTCCGATGGGCAAGCCATCAGGTCTGTACAGAAGGGGAGAAGCCGGCTCCACAGATCCCGGTCTGATTCCGCACCCGGGAACGGGCGGTAGTCCGGATCGAATCCGGGACCCCGGGGCGCCTCATGCTCCCGGTACCATCCCCGCGGTTTGCCGTTGCCTTCGCCCGCGTTCACTTCGCGCAGCTCTTCCCGGATCACCGGGGCGATCCCGAGGGTGCGATTGATCTCCTCCGCGGTCTGCCTTGCCCGAGCCTGCGGGGATACGAACATGGTCCAGGTGTTGTCGCAGCCGGTATCCCACAGCCATTCGCCGATCCGGAATGCCTGTTCCCGGCCGCGTTCCGTCAGCTGCCAGTCCTGCCAGGCACCGATGTGACCGTTCAGATGGTGTTCGGATTCCGTATGCTGAACCAGGATGATGGTTTTCATTTTCTTCCTCCGGATTTGAGATGATTCGGAATGTTTACGGAGACATAATTCAATCACTGCAGTTGCGCAGGACACATGCTTTCTTCAGTGCGGCGATATATTCCGGAGACGTTCCGCAGCAGCCGCCGATCAGGCTGCTTCCGCTGCTGACGCATTCCTGCATGACGGAAGTAAACTGCGGGACAGTGACGGGATAAAGATCCTTCACCGGACGGCCTGCGTTCGGTTTACAGATCAGGGGAAGTTCCGTCCGGGTGCGCAGTTTCCCGATCAGGCCGGGTAAGGCGGCTGACGCCGCAATGCAGTTTACTCCGACCGCGGCGGCACCGGCCCGGTCCACCGCATATACCGCATCGGCAGCCGATTCGCCGGAATACAGCTTTCCGTTGCCCATACAGGCAAAAGAGACCATCACCGCAGGGGCGTTCATTTCCCGGGCCAGCTCCAGGACGGTGACCGCCTCGCTGATATTCATCAGGGTTTCGGCAACCAGGAGGTCAGCGCCTCCGTCCAGTAAAGCAGCGATCTGGCTCCGGTAAGCGTTCCGGATGATTTCCGAAGCGTTTCCCTGAAGCGGGTCGACAGATCCCTGCATCGTCGTCAGATTGCCTGCGACCAGGCAACCGGGAGCGGCCGCGCGCGAGAGAGCGACCAGCTCACGATTGATCCGGGCGGTTTCCGCGTCCAGGTTCCATTTTGCCAGAGCCAGGGGCTGCGCCAGGAATGTCGGCGCATAGATGATTTCGCTCCCGGCTTGACAATAGGCATTCTGCAAAGCAGTCAAGGGCCGCGGATGGTCCAGGATCCACTGCTCCGCGCAGCAGCCGGCAGGCATGCCTGCTTTCCGCAGCATGGTGCCGGTTGCTCCGTCGAGCAGGTGGATCCCGTGTGTGAAACGGTCCAGGAACCGGGTCCGGTTTATCATCGTATTGTCCCCCCTGTTTATTTTATGCTTCCGGCGGACTGAACACAAGGAATAAATTGACGATACGGGCTCCGGAATATTATAATGTTCCGGACAAATGAATAGCCGGTGTATCTGCGCAGAAATGCGCGACGCAGCGGCGGGAAACCGCTGCGCCACAGGAACCGGGTGAGATTCCCGGACTTTCCCAGAAACCGTGAAGCAGACGACGGAGCGCGGGACGAAAAACCGTCCCATCCATTGCGGCCTGTGCCGTGAGAAGGAGCCCCAGGTAGGATGAAGCCAAGCCGGGAGACTTGTTTACACCGTGAATATATCATTCCCCTGGGGGTGGGATATGCTAGAAAACTTGCGGAAGAGCCTGCAGGTTTTGTTGGCGTGCCTCAGGGAGGGACGCTTTTCTATTGCAAAACCCTCCCGCTGATTCATTTGATCATTATCAATGAGGAGGGACATTCTATGTCCAAGAAACTGGTTTCCCTGTTCCTTGCCGTGCTGATGATTTTCAGCATGACCGCTGTCATGGCCGAGGACTCCGCCATCACCGTAACAGATATGTTCGGCCGTGAAGTCACCCTGAGCGAGCCTGCCACCCGTATTGTGGTGATGCAGCCTTCCGACTGCGAGATCCTGTGCGCCATCGGCTGCGAGGATGCCATCGTCGGACGCGGACAGTACGTGGACTATCCGGAATCCATCCTGGATGTGCCGGTGGTACAGTCCGGTGCCGAGACAAACGTTGAAGAAATCCTTGCTCTCGAACCCCAGGTCGTGCTGCTGAACAGCATGAGCCAGAGCGAAGAGCAGGTGAAACAGCTGGAAGAAAACGGCGTGAAGGTCGTCGTGAGCACCACCAGCAACATCGAGAGCGTGTATACCGCGATCACCCTGATCGGAAAGCTGATGGGCAAGGACGCCGAAGCAGAGGCGGTTATTACGGATATGCAGACCACCTTTGATGATATCAAAGCGAAGAGCGCCGGATTCGACAAAAAAGTATACTTCGAAATCTCCCCGCTGCAGTGGGGCCTGTACTCCGCCGGCAGCAGCAGCTATATGAATGAACTGGCGGAGATCTGCGGCATGAAAAATATTTTTGCCGACCAGGAGGACGCCTGGCTGAGCGTCAGCGAGGAGCAGGTGATTGAACGCAATCCGGATTTCATCGTGCTCATCACCGGTATGGGCAGCGAGGGTGTTGACGAAGTCCTGTCCCGCGAAGGATGGGGAGACATCAACGCCATCAAAAACCAGAAGGTTTTCAATGACGACGACAGCTGCATGGCCCGTCCGAGCCCGCGCCTGAAGGACGCTGCCATCGAGCTGTACAACTTTGTCAATGAAATCGAAGCCGAAGAAGAACCGGCAGCCTGATTCATCATTTTCCGGGAAGCCGGATGAACTCCGGCTTCCCGGCTTTTATGAGGTATCCATGCAGGAAATACGACAGCTGAAGCGGAAAAAGTTTACGCCCGTGACATATCTTCTCCTGACTGCGGCACTCTTTTTTACAATGGTCCTGTGCATCTGCGTCGGCAGCGTCAGGATCTCCTTTTCAGACACGGTGACGGCAGTCTGGAACGCGGCCTGGGGTTTGCCCCTGCCCGAAAACATCGCCAAAAACATTATACTGAATGTCCGGCTGCCCCGTGTCCTTTGCGTGACGCTGGCCGGGGCGGCTTTATCCATATGCGGCGCAGCCATGCAGGGCCTCCTGCGCAACCCGCTTGCGGACGGGTCCACCATGGGCGTATCCTCCGGCGCGGCCCTGGGCGCGATCATCGCGATTGCGACCGGCTTCACGCTGCCGGGGATCTCCTTTGGCGGAAGCATGGTGATGGCCATGGCTTTTGCCTTCGGATCGCTGATCCTGATCCTTTCCCTGGCCTATGCGCTGGACCGTTCCCTGAACACCAGCAGCATCATCCTGATCGGCGTGATCTTTACGATGTTCATTTCCTCCATCATCTCGCTGGTTATCACCTTCGCGAGCGACCATACCCGGTCCCTGAGCTTCTGGACGATGGGCTCGTTCTCCGGGGTCAACTATGACCAGGTTAAGATTATGGGACTGGCGCTCCTCCTCGGAGGCGGAATCCTGATCCGCTTCAGCCCGGAGCTGAACGCGTTCGCGATCGGGGAGGACAATGCCCGCCATATCGGCGTCAATGTGAAACGGGTGAAGCTGATTATCCTGATCACGGTTTCCGTGCTGATCGGTGTGTGTGTTTCCATTTCGGGCACGGTCAGCTTCGTCGGCCTGATCATGCCGCATATCGCCCGGATGCTGGTCGGCCCGAACCATAAACGGCTGCTGCCCGCCGCCCTGTTTTCCGGGGCGATCTTCCTGCTGCTCGCGGACCTGACCGCGCGTACGCTCCTCAGTCCCATCGAGCTTCCGATCGGCGTGGTAACTTCCATTGTCGGGGCGGTCGCCTTTGTGATCATTTTCTACAGAACCAGGAAGGCGGGGTGAGACGGATGCTGTCAGGAGAACATATCACGGTCCGGTACGGGAACTGCGCGGTGGTGGACGATCTTTCCTTTCGCCTGGACGAAGGGGAATGGCTCATGCTGGCCGGACCGAACGGCGCGGGAAAGTCCACACTGATCGAAGCGATCGCGCAGGGTGTTCCGTATACCGGGGCCATCCGGTGGGAGAAGGAGGACATCCGGAACCTGAAAGGCTCCCGGCTTGCCCGGCGGATCGGCGTGCTGTCCCAGAAGAACAACGTGAGCTATGCCTATACCGTTGAAGAAGTGGTCGGCCTGGGAAGGTACGCATATAAAAACGGCCTGTTCTCCGGCAGGGACGACGGGGGAAAGGAACAGGTGGAAAAAGCACTGGAAATGACCGGACTGGCAGAACTCCGGCATGCCAGCATGCTGACCCTGTCCGGCGGTGAGACACAACGCGTGTTCCTGGCGCAGGTATTTGCCCAGGATCCGCAGGTGCTGATCCTGGACGAACCGGCCAATCACCTGGACCTGAAATACCAGAAGCACATCTTTTCACTGATCCGGGAATGGCTGAAGGAACCGGGAAGGGCGGTGCTGTCCGTGGTGCACGACCTGAGCCTGGCCAGGCGCTACGGAACCCATGCCATCCTGATGGATCAGGGAAAAAGCGTCTCCAGGGGTCCGATCGGTGAAGTGATGACTTCCGGGAACCTGGAGCAGGTCTACGGCATGAATGTATATGAATGGATGCAGGAAATGCTTTCCCAGTGGCAGGAATAACCGGGACAGGCAGACGGGTCAGAACCCGAGGACTTTGTAAGTTCCGTTGCAGTCCAGGATATAACCCCAACCGTTTTTTACCTGGAAATCAAAATAGGATCCTTTCGGGGAAGCGGCAGCTTCCATAATGGCCATGATGGTTCCGCCGTGCACAATCAGTGCGCGGTTTTCATTTTTCCCGCAGGGCGGAAGGGAACGGAAGGCCGCAACGCTGCGGGCGGAAAAAGACTTCCGGCTTTCACCGCCGGGGAAGGGAAGCTCCCCGCCGGAATCGATCCACGCCTGGTAATCCTCACGTCCGTTCAGTTCAGCGTAGTTTTTGTACTCGAATTCGCCGAAATCACATTCCCGGAAGTCCGGGATGATCCGGACAGGAATACCGGGATAAATGAGGGCGGCAGTTTCCAGGCAGCGTTTCATGGGACTGGAGTATACGTACTGCACCGACGGATACGGATGCTGCCTGAGCGAGGCGATGCCTTCCGGGCAGAGCGTCTCATCCGTCCGGCAGCCGACATACCGTTTTTCCAGGTTTCCTTTTGTCATTCCGTGGCGGATCAGGATCCAGCTCATTTGATCCGCACCCCGATTCCGCATACGCAGCGCGTGACCTGTCCGGCATTCCGGGCGATTACGCATAACACACGGCCGGCGGCCTCCCGGAACGCCCGGTCTTCCGCTGCCATCGGAACGATGCCGGAGCCGACTTCATTGGCAGAGACAACCGCGTCCGGATGATCCCGGCAGAACTGTTCCGCGAAGGCAAAAGGGTCCTGCCCGTCCGCAATCACCGCTCTGCGGATGGTTTCATGAAAATCCGGATAAAGCGCTTTTCCGGGGTTTTCCTGACGGGCCAGTTCATTCTGGCCCTGATACGCCCCGCCGACATACAGCTTCAAAGCAGTTTTCCTCCTATCACGATCACGGCGGTCAGAACCAGTTCCGTGACCTGCAGGAACCAGCCGGCCAGATCGCCGGTAACTCCGCCGAACTGTTTATAAGACATATGCTGATAATACAGATAACAAAGAACGGCCGCCAGTACACAGAGGAGGGCAGTCCGGACGCCGGTGGCAAGCCACAGGACCAGGCACAGAAGCGCATACACGCCGCCGCTGAGCGTGACCAGCCGTTTTTCAGCCACCCGGGAAATATCGTCCAGCATACCCCGGTTCCGGGCATTTCTCATCCGGACCAGCGCAAAGGCACTGAGCGCCCGGGACAGCACGAATACCCCGGCCAGCCGGAGGCCTGCGGCCGGATCCGCTTCGGAATACAGGGCGGCCGAAAGCAGAAGGTATCCGGCACAGCCCATGACCGCAAACGCGCCGGTGTGGCTGTCTTTCAGGATCTCCAGGCGCTTTTCCTGCGACTGCCAGGAGGCAAGCGCATCCGTGGTATCCATATATCCGTCCATATGGATTCCGCCGGTGATGAGCAGGGGGAGCAGGGCGGCTACCGCACCCTGGAGGAACGGCCCCATCTTCAGACAGGCGCACAGGGACAGCCAGCCCCACACCAGCAGGCCGGTGACCAGGCCGACCAGCGGGAAAAAGCACATGCTGTAACGCCGGTTTTCCTCATTCCATTCCACCTGCGGAACCGGAATACGCGAGTAGGTGGAAAACGCGATCAGCAGGGAACGGATTACAGGCATGGCAGTTCTCCTTTCAGCACAACGGGAACGGAATACACCATTTCAACCACACAATCAGCCAGCACGGCAGCCCGGCGGTTGATTTCCGCAAGACGCCGCATATATTCCTGAACGGAGGGCGAATACGGTTCCCCGTCGGAAAACAGGTCGTTGGTGACCATAACCAGGTGGCCGCAGCGAACGGCCAGATCCTCCAAAGCCGGGACGATCCGGTCCGGATCGCCGCCGTCAAACATCTCGTTGGCGGTCAGGTTCACCAGGTCTTCGAGCAGCACAACGCTTTTCGCCTGTATGTGCACGGCGGCCAGGTCTTTTTCGCATTCAACGGTCCGGAAACCAAGACCGGCACGCTGGGCACGGTGGCGCTGCACACGGATTTCAGACTCCCTGTCATACACCTGCATTGTCGCAATATAGACACGATCCCCGGCAGGGAGGGACCGGACCAGCTTTTCCGCCCAGGTGGATTTTCCGCAGCCGCTGCCGCCGGTAATCAGACAAATCACGGCGTCTCCTCCTGGGGCGTATAGGCCTCCATTTTCAGCGCGTCAAACGTATGGGGTCCGTTATAGACTTTCAGCGCCATATCCAGCAGCGGCAGCAGCAGGATACCGCCTGTGCCTTCCCCCAGCGCCGTCTGCGCATGAATGACGGGCTCCAGGCCCAGCGAATCCAGGATCCGCCGGTCCGCCGGCTCCCTGCTTACAGGGCCGGGAAGAATCACCCGGACCACATCCGGATCGATCCGGGCGGCGATCAGGGCAGACGCCGCGGGAATCATCCCGTCCGGGATGACAGGAATATGGTATTTCAGTCCCCCGAGAAAAGCCCCGGCCATCCCGGCCAGTTCGAAACCGCCGAGCTTTGCCAGGACATCCACCGGATTACCGGCGTCCGGCCGGTTCACCGCGATCGCCTGGCGAATGGCGGCAATCTTCCGCCGCAGCCCCGCATCCGAAAGACCTGCCCCGCGGCCGGTCACTTCTTCGGGAGAAAGACCGAGCAGCACGGAAGTAACCGCGCTGGCTGCTGTCGTATTTCCGATGCCCATTTCACCGATCACCGCGATCTGATAACCGAGGTGATGAAGGTCTTCCATTTGCCTGATTCCCGCCGCAATTGCGTCTTCTGCCTGCGAACGGCTCATGGCGGGGCCTTCGGTCATGTCCGCCGTGCCGCTTCCCACGCGCCGGTCAATGGTTCCGGGCACTTTTTCCAGCATGCCCATATCCACAGCCAGCACATCCGTATTCGCGGCGGATGCCATCAGATTGATGTTGGCGGTTCCTTCCGCAATGGATCCTGCGACGACTGCGGTAACCGCGCTGCCTGTCTGGCTGACACCTTTCCGGACGACGCCGTGATCGCCGCAGAAAACCAGGACACAGCGCCGGTCAATGCATACGTCCGGCGTTCCCCTGGTTACAGCGATCCGGACGACCAGGTCCTCCAGCAATCCAAGGGAATGCAGGGGCTTGGCGATACTGTCCCACCGCTTGCGGGCCTGCTCCTGTACTGTATTCATGTTTCTTCTCCATCCATCCGCCGGACCACCGCGCTGATCTCCCTAAACCGGGCGGTGATCTTTTCATAGTTTTCCTTCCGATGCGGAAAAACGCAGTTTTTGCAGCTCTTGATTCCCTTTTCCGTGTACGTGCAACTGCCGCCGCACTGCTTTCCGAGGGCGTACAGCGGACAGTAACAGAACAGGCAGTTAAATTCTTCTTCGCTTACCCCGCAATGACAAGGAAAGTATTCGCAATCCCTGTTCTGAAAGAACCGGCTGGATCCTGCTTCTTTCATGTTCCCGGCCTCCTATATCAGTATTCCCGCCAGGGCAATGAGAGCGATCATCAGAAAGCCTGTCACGTACAAAAGAAGAACGGCGAGGCGGATGTCATGCTTCGCGGCGGGGCGGTCCGCATCCCCGATGGTCGGCTTTTCCACCGGCTTTCCGAAGTATTCATGGGTTCCGCCCAGCCGGATATGCAATGCTCCGGCAGCGGCGGCTTCACTCCAGGCGCTGTTCGGGCTGCTGTGGTTTGCGTGATCCCTCCGGACGATGCGCATCGCGTTTTTTCCGTCCATTCCGGTGATAAACGCCGCGCATACCATCAGGACGGCTGTCAGCCTGGCCGGAATATAATTCAGGAGATCGTCAAGTTTAGCGCTGCTCCATCCGATATCCCGGTATCGCTCATCCATGTATCCGACCATGGAGTCCAGTGTGTTTGCCGCCTTATAGCCCCAAAGCAGCACCGGACCGCCGAGCAGGGCGAAAAGCAGGGGAGAAATCACTCCGTCCGTGGTGTTCTCGGCAACGGTTTCCACGGCAGCTTTGACGATTTCTTCCTCGTCCAGGTTCTGTGTATCCCGTCCGACAATACGGGATACCTGCTTCCTCGCCGGTTCGATTCCTCTGTCCAGCGCTTTCCGGACATTTATGGCTTCCTTCGCCATACACCGGACGGAGATTCCCATCCAGTTCATCAATGCCAGACCGATGAAGAGGGGAATCCTGCCCGCCAGCTGCAACAGCCACAGGATCAGCGCAGTGCAGACCATGGTCAGCAGAACGGTGGAAGCAGTCAGCAGAACCGCGCTCCTCCGCAGATTGCCTCCCCGGGCCCGGAGACGCTTCTCCATAAAGGAAATAAACTTCCCGATCAGCCGGACCGGATGATACAGCCATTCAGGATCTCCCAGCAGAAGATCCAGCAGGAAGCCGGCAATCAGCGCGGCGATTCCGAAACGCATGGTACCGCCTCCCCGCGAATAATCCGATATACGGCATCCATATCCACACTGCTCCGGACAATTGCCGCAATCCGGTCGAATTCCTTTTCACGGAACTCCTCAAAGCTGACGGGTGCAAAGGACCGATCCGATTCCCCGCGAAGCCTGCGGATCTGTGAGGCGACGGCAGAGAACCACTGCCCGTCATCAAACAGGCCGTGCAGATAGGTGCCCATGACGTTTCCCTGCGGGTTCATGACACCGTCCGGCTGTCCGCTGACCGTCAGCCACGGGACAGCGCCCGGGCCATAAACGCTCTTTCCCGCGTGGATCTCATAACCGTCCATGGTGATGCCGTTATACTTCGCAGGCCATCCCGAAAGGCATTCGACTGTGCCGGAAACCTGCGCGGTCTGCTTTTCCCTTTCAAACACCACATCCATGTCCAGCAGGCCAAAGCCGGACGTTTCCGGGACACCGGACTCGGTATGACCGGGATCCATCAGGCGGTTTCCCAGCATCTGGTATCCGCCGCAGATCCCGACGACCATTTTTCCGCTGCGCGCATGGCGGACGATGGCTTTGTCCAGTCCGCGATTCCGCAGGTCGATCAGGTCCTCAATTGTGTTTTTTGTTCCCGGAATCACGATCAGGTCGGCATGTTCCAGGTCCCCGGCGCTCTCCGCATAGCGCAGCCGGCAGCCGGGCTGGAGAGCAAGCGACTGGAAATCGGTAAAGTTGGAAATATGGCGAAGCTTTATGACGGCCACATCAATATCGCCTTTGCCGCTTTGACGCCGGAACCGTTCCGTGACGCTGTCCTCATCCTCCAGTTCGACATCCATCCACGGCACGACCCCGAGTACGGGAATATGAATCCGATCCTCCAGCATGCGAAGGCCCGGCTCCAGGATTTTCACGTCCCCCCGGAATTTGTTAATAATGATTCCTTTGACGCGTTTCCGCTCTTCTTCCGTGAGGAGCATGACCGTGCCGTACAACGACGCAAACACGCCTCCCAGGTCAATATCTCCCACCAGAATGACCGGAGCGTCCGCCGCCTGCGCCATGCTCATATTGACAATATCGCCCTCGCGCAGATTGATTTCCGCCGGGCTTCCGGCGCCTTCGATCACGACGCAGTCGACCTGCGATTCCAGCGTTTCATAAATCTCTTTGATCCGCCTGCGCAGCTCGGGTTTGTAATGATGATATTCCATGGCGGTCATATTACCGATCGCTTTGCCTTCCACGATCACCTGGCTGCGGCGGTCGCTGGTCGGCTTGAGCAATACGGGATTCATACGGACATCGGGCTCGATTCCCGCAGCCTGGGCCTGGGTTACCTGGGCCCGTCCCATTTCCAGGCCTTTCCGGGTTACGAAGGAATTGAGGGACATATTCTGGGCTTTAAAGGGCGCTGCTTTCCACCCGTCCTGTTTCATGATCCGGAGAAAGGCACTGCAGAGGACGCTCTTTCCGACGGAAGAGGCTGTTCCCTGGATCATCAGGCATTTACCGTTCATGCAGTATTTCCTCCAGTTCGGTGATCAGACGGGTATTTTCATCTTCTGTTCTCACAGCGAGCCGCCAGAAACTGCCCGGAAGGCCGAAGGAGGAACAGGTTCTTACGAGGATGCCGCGGGACCGCAGCCGCACGGCTGCGGAAGACATGTCCCGGCAGAAGTCCGCCAGCAGGAAATTGCCCCGGGACGGGTATACTTCCGCGCCGAGCTGACGGAGCTGACTGCTGAAACGTTCCCTGCGGACAGCGTTCCGTTCCGCGTCCCGGATGATTTCATCCTTATGATCCGGAAGACGTACCGCGATTTCCGTGGCGAGCGCGTCCACAGACCAGGGGAGCATCCGCAGCTGAAGCCGCTGAACGGTTTCCGGGACCGCACACAGGTATCCGATGCGGATACCCGGGACGCCGAGGATTTTTGAAAGCGATCCCGCAAGAATGAGTCCGGGGCTTATATTTTCCCGCAGACTGTATTCAGGACAATAGTCAATGAAGGCTTCATCAACGACCAGGTTCCCGCCGTTGCTGCGGACAGTTTCAAGAAGGGAAAGCAGTTCTTCACGGCTCCTTGCTTCCCCGGTCGGATTGTTGGGATTGCAGAGTACCAGGGAGTCGTTTTCCCCGCACCGGCCCGGCCAGGTTTCAACCTGCCGGCCGTAAAGCGCAGCCCGGGCCGCATATTCGCCGAAGGTCGGCGGAATTATAAAGACTTTGCCGGAACACACTGACAGCGCGAGATCGATTGCGGCGATGCCGCCTGCCACGGGCAGAATATGATCCTCCGGAACCCCCAGGTAATCCGATAACCCCTTCCGCGCGCGGCGCATCGTAAGGTCCGGATACCAGGCTATACTTTTCTGCGCTTCCGCCATGACCTCCCGGACCCACTCCGGAGGACCTTCCGGACGAAGGCTCGCAGAAAAATCAAGCCACCGGGACGGGTTTTCCGCATCCCAGACGCCGCCGCCGTGAATCACATTCAAAGTCCCCTAACTATCAGCAAGATCAGGCATTATTTTACAATGGAAGGAAATGAACGTCAATTTCCAATGTCCTTCGTGATTCCGCAGCAGAAGGCCTGCGTTCGTGCCGGAATCCCGCTTGAAAAACGGTTTCAAACGTGGAATAATGCGTATCATTACATTTTCGCTGCAGACTGGAGGAAACCGTATGAGTTATGCAGACCATAAAGTCAAAGTGACCGTGACAGAGAGCCATTGCCCGAAATATAAAGAGGGGGATGTGATCTGCTTTGAAGGCGCCATGCTGGACAAGGAAAAAAGCGACGGCGTCTGCATGGTTGCGATGAACGCGATATATCCGTTTGTCTATGCGTTCCGGAGGGGCGGAAACCTGAAGAACGGTCCGTATCAGTGCACGGACTGCGGTGAAACCGTGAAGTTCATGATCGAAAGCGTTGACTGAAACAGGATTGAAAAACCCCGGGGAGCCATTTGCAAGGAACAATATGCTCCCTTCATATGACAGTTTTTAATCTGCTGTCTCTTATGAAGGGAGCATATCAATGTGAGCTTTGGTATTTTATTACGGATTCCGTTTATACGTTCCGGGTTCTGACGGTTCTGATGTCCGGGTACTCGGAAAGGATTGTTATCAGATCCTGGTATTCCGTTTTGCCACGCATGGACAGCGTATACACGTTTGTGTAAATATTCTGCCCATCCTTCGTGTTATCCGCGTGAAAATCCTGATCAAGGATTTTCACTTCCATCCGGTCAAATATATCCCGGATGTATTTCAATGTCTCGTTCCGATGGACAAACTGGATTTCAAGCCGCTTATAGGTATTCACATGTACGATCCGCTGCATCATCGTCAGCACGACCATGACCACCAGGCACGCCACCAGCGCCATGGTGGTGAACCCGGCGCCAACAGCCAGGCCCAGGCAGGCGGCGCACCACAGGGAGGCAGCGGTAGTGAGACCGGAAATCCGCCGGTCGGCAATGATGATTGTCCCGGCTCCCAGGAAACCAACGCCTGACACAATCTGTGCTGTCAAGCGCCCCACGCTTACATTGATATGAGATGAACCAAGCGCTACCACATGGGAAATAGTCTGCTGCTCCACCAGACCAATCAGCGCGGCGCCCAGACAGACCAGCACATGCGTCCGCATACCTGCCGGCCTGTTTTTCATTTCCCGTTCGACACCGATAATGGCTCCGAAGATGACCGCGGCTACAATCCTGAGAACCATCTGCCAGAAAGAGAGCGGTTCTCCAAAGGTTACCCAGTCAAAAATCATATCGTACCTCCGGCTGATTCCATACAGGATTCACAAACAGTTTTCATTGTCTGTCTGTATATGTTATTTTATCACACCGGGCCGTTCCCGGGCAATAAAAACCCCGGATCCCTTTGATAAACCAGGGAATCCGGGGGGTAACTGTGAGCCGCAACCTCAATAGTTGCAACTGTCCACTGGACAGCAAGGAATCGCACACGCACCACAGAGTCGTAGTCACGACTCTCGCGCACCGCGCGCGGCAGCGCTCTTTTTCGGTTGAGAATGAAATCGATGAGATTTCCGCCACTGGCGGTCATCGATTTCATTCCCACTCGCAAAATGAAACTTAATTCTAAACGCTTTTGTTTGGGGGATTTGATACCATTTGATTTTTCCTGATACCTATTATCCTTATCCTATGGGCTTGCCGAACTTTTGCTATCATTTGGCTATCAAGGAAATGGCTATCAACGGTAAAATTAGATTGGTTTCTCTGGTGGTTTACAACTACATTTTACCACGAAAGACAGGGAAATGCAATAACCTTCCTCGCTGTGGCGTATCAAGTGATCTTACTGAACATATGGCGCACCTTGTCCAGGCGGCTGTTTGGACGGCGGGGCTGGATGACCGGCTCGCCGACAGCGGCCTGATACCCTTTCAGTTCCGTCAGGCATACGCTCCGCCCGTTGGTGTAAAAGGCCAGATCAGTATGGTATGCCTGTATGCAGCGGACGGGAATCTCGCCCGTAAAGACAACTTCATCCTTTTTTACCTGGGCCGTTTCGATGGTGGCACAGTATTTCGGCGCATCATGATAAGCCCTGGAAAGGTATTCCTGGGGCGCATAGAGGGTGAAGGAGAGATAAGGTTCCAGCAACTGTGTCCCTGATTCCTTCAATGCCTGTTCCAATACAATCGGGGCCAATGAGCGAAAGTCCGCCGGCGTGCTGACCGGACTATAATAAAGCCCGTATTCAAAGCAAATCTTACAGTCCGTTACGTTCCAGCCACACAAGCCTTGCTCCAGACCGTAACGGATACCATCCATGACAGCGTTTTGAAAACTCTGGTTCAAGTATCCCA
>Ga0256407_10008767_pt1 | contig 14712 bp, 11 predicted proteins | sample RumenRJG_04DNA_FD_193489 | JGI IMG/M metagenome (GOLD analysis project Ga0256407, IMG submission 193489) | Bovine rumen microbial communities from Lethbridge, Alberta, Canada - RJG_04 | ecosystem: Host-associated > Mammals > Digestive system > Stomach > Rumen | place: Canada: Alberta... | reverse complement strand
CGACGATGAGGCTTTGGCGCTGTGTGGCCGTCAAGTGGGCAATGACCGCGTCGATGTTAGGGAAGCAGAGGAAGGGAGAAGCGGAGGATGGGGCTAATGGGGCAGATGGGTTTAATGGGGTGGATGGGGTGGATGGAGAGGAGGAAGCTGATGGGGAGAGCGAGGAAGCGGGGGCGTCATTGATGGCGCGGTGGGTGAGCACGAGGCGCTCGGGGTTGGGGCCGGTCCAGTCGCGGACGGTGAGCTGCGGGTGGTCGGTGTCGAAGGTGGTGCGGCCGACTAAGATGGCGTCGCACTCGGAGCGGAGCTTGTGGCTGAGCATCATGGTGAACGGCGTAGAGATACGCAGCGGCTGGCGGTCGGACTGCGCCATGTAGCCGTTGGCCGTCTGTGCCCATTTCAGGATGATGTAAGGCCGGTGGAGCTCGTTGAACGTCATGAAGCGACGGTTGATGGCCTTGCACTCGGCTTCGAGCACGCCGACGGTGACCTCGATGCCGGCCTCACGCATGCGACTGATGCCGCGGCCCTGCACCTTGGCGAAGGGGTCGACGCAACCGCAGACGCAACGCTTCACCCGTTTGCGGATGATGAGGTCGCAGCAGGGCGGCGTATGACCCCAGTGGCTGCACGGCTCCAGTGAGACGTAGATGGTGGCACCGGGGAGCAGCGGTTCGTCGGCTGGTTTAACTGAGGCGAAGGCGTTGACCTCGGCGTGAGGACCGCCGACGGGCGACGTGAAGCCCTCGCCGATGATACGGCCGTCGGCCGATACGATGACCGCGCCCACCATGGGATTGGGTTTCGTGGTGAGCAAGCCGTTGGCGGCCAGTTGGAGACAGCGGCGCATGAAGCGCTCGTCGGTAGCTTTTTGGGTGTTCATAGTCGAAAGGGTTTATTCGTGGGGTAAATCGGCGGTAGGAATATATCCGGCGGCAGGAATGCCGCCGCTCCTACACTTGGGGCGATATCCGGCGGCAGGAATGCCGCCGCTCCTACACTTGGGGCGATATCCAGCGGCAGGAATGCCGCCGCTCCTACGTCAGAACGGGGGCTTGTCGGTGAACGTCATCGTGCGACCTGTGGTGGGGTGGCGGAAGGTGAGTTGTTCGGCGTGGAGACAGAGGCGGCCGGAGCCACAGCGCACATCGCCCTGGATAAGGCGGCCGGAGCCACAGCGCACATCGCCCTGGATGAGGCGGCCGGTACCATACAGCGCATCACCGACGATCGGACAGCCGAGGCCATCGGCGTGGGCGCAGTGGACGCGCAGCTGATGAGTGCGGCCGGTATGGGGATAGAGCCAGAGGCGACTACGACCGTCATCGAAGCGGGCGACAACGTGGTAGGTCGTCAGCGCGGGGCGGCCGTGGATGGGGTCAACCACCTGACGCGGCCGGTCGTCGAGGTCGGGGCGCAGGGGCAGACTGATGACGCCCTCGTCGCGCTTGGGCTGGCCCTCGACGATAGCCACATAGCGCTTCTGGATGGTGTGGGCGGCGAACTGCCGTTGCAGGTCGTGGTAGGCCGCCATGGTCTTGGCGATGACCATCAACCCACTGGTGTCCATGTCGAGGCGGTGGACGATGAGCGGCGACGGGGCATCGGGGAAGCGGCGGCGCATGAGGCTCAGCACACTCTCGCGCCCGCTCTTGCCTGGAACGGCGAGCAGTCCGGCGGGTTTGCTCACCACGCAGATGTCGGCGTCGTCGTAGAGCGTGCGCAACCGGGCGGCTAACGCAGCATCACGTGAGGCGTCGTCGAGCGGGTTGGGCGCCACGTCGAGGCCCTGCAGCATCCACCAAAGGATGGGTTTGCACTTACCGTTGCAGGCGGGGTAGCACTGCAGGTGGTGGCGCACCTCGGTCTTCGGACTCTCGCCCCACCAGAACATCGCCATGCTCACGGGGCGCAGTCCATGCAGGAAGGCGTATTGCAGCAGCTTCGGTTCGCAGCATTCGCCTGACCCCGCCGGAGGCAAAATACTGACGCCGCCGGACTGAGGCTTCGCTTCCGATGACGACAATCCGCTGTGGGACAAGACCGACAACAATGCCAACCCGCTATTGGGCAAGCCAGACGACGATTGATACGCCCGGGTGATGTCGATGAGGTCGCTGGTCTCGCCGCGGGCATTGCGCATCTGGAAATGGCGGAAGAGCCACCGCTGCAGGTCGTCGCTCTTCTGTCGCCGCAGGGTGCGCAACTGATCCAGTGCTGCAGTCTTCTGTTGGCGGTCGGCCTCAATCCGGTTCTGGCGATCGCGCTGCCGCAGTTTCCAGCGATGCAGTTCGGCATTCTCAAACTGTCGGCGCCGGATGTAAGCCTCATCGGTTTCCTCCGTCAGCCGCGCCTTATGGGTCACCGGCCGCGGGTCGTCAATAGCCTCAGCGCCTTGGTTTTGTTCATCAGCCACCGCCTCAGCCAGCGCCCCGGCCTCATGGTTCAGCTGCGTGATCTCAGCCTCATGGGTCTTGAAATAACCGTCGGGCTGCAGGTAGTCGAACACCGCGGGCACGAATCCCGGCCAGTCGCTGCGGCCACAGACTTGACCGCTGTAGGCTGCGAGATAAGACAAATGATGGCGCCGTTGCCCACCGGTCACCACCAACACGCCCATCATCTTGCCCCGGTCGATGTCGGCGCGGAAGGCGTCGGGCAGCGGCGTTGCAGAGAAAGCTGACGACCGGCCGTAGAGGTAGTCAGTCAGCTCATGGATGGCGGCGCGGCTGAGGTCGTCGGGCTCATAGTAAAACGGATTGTTGAGCCTCGGCGGAAGCGCGGTGGCGTCGCAGAGCGGATGGAGCAGCGGGTCGGAAGCAACAGGGGCTGAGGGCATGGGCGTCAAACGAGGAACATGATGAGCATTTGGGCGATGACCACACGGGCAAACATGCCGAGCGGATAGACTGAGGCATAGCTCACGCTGGCCGTATCGCCGGGCATTGTGTCGTTGGCGTAGCCCAGGGCCATCGGGTTGGCCATACTGCCGCAGAGAATGCCGCAGATGGAGCCGAAGTCGTATTTATGGGTCTTGAGCACGATAACGCCGATGATGAGCACGGGGATGAGCGTGATGAGGAAGCCGATGCCCACCCAGGCCAGTCCTTCAGGCCGCATGATGGTGGTGAGGAAATCCTTACCCGAGTCGAGGCCGAGGCAAGCTAAATAGAGCGCCAGTCCGAGTTTACGCAACATGAGCGAAGCCGAGCGCGTGGTGTAGGAGATGAAGTGCATGCGCGGGCCCAGGGCGCCGACGATGATGCCCATGATGATGGGGCCGCCGGCGATGCCGAGACGGATGGAGGAGTCCATGCCGGGCAGGTTGATGGGGATGCAGCCGAGGGCCAGACCGAAGAAGATACCGAGGAAGATGCTGCCGATGTTGGGTTCCTCGAGCGTCTTGACCGAGTTGCCGAAGAAATGCTCGGCGTTGTTGAGGTCGTCGTGCTTGCCCACGATGGTGACGCGGTCGCCGTATTCCAGTCGGAGGTCGTCGCTGGCCAGGAGTTTGATGTCGCCACGGATGACGCGGCTGACGTTGACGCCATAGGCATCGCGCAGATGCATCTGGCCGAGGCGCTTGCCGTTGAGCGACGTGCGCGTGACCACGCAGACGCGGCTTTCCACGTTGGCGTCGATGGCGTTCCAGTCGACGCCCTCGCGGTTCCAGTCCTTTTCCACCTGTTTGCCGAAGAGCAGCACCATGGCCTCCTCGTCCTCCTTGGTGGTGACCACGAGCAGGGAGTCGTTGACGTGGATGACGGTGTCGGCCAGCGGTACGATGACCTCATTGCCGCGCCAGATGCGCGAGATGATGAACTTCAGGTGGGTGAGGTGGGCTATCTCGGCGATGGTCTTGCCGACGATGGCGGGGTTGATGGCGACGAACTGCGCGATGTAGGTGTGGTCGTCGTCGGCGCGGTTTTTCAGCTTCAGGTCGTCGGGCTTGACAAAGAGCTTACGGATGATGACCATGGCGATGATGACGCCGACCACGCCGAGGGGATAGGTGACGGCTGTGGCCAGAGCTACGCTGCTGCTGGGCAGTCCGAGGTGGGAAAGGGCCTGCGTGGCCGCACCGAGGGCCGGCGTGTTGGTGGTGGCGCCGCAGAGCAGTCCGACCATGTCGGGCAACTTAACGCCCGTTATCGGAATGAGGAGGAGGGCAAACAGGGTGCCGACGACGATGACGGCAAGGCTCCAGAGGTTGAGCGCGAGACCCTCGTGGCGCAGCGATCCGAAGAAGTTGGGACCGACGTGCAGACCGAGGCAGTAGACGAACATCGACAGTCCGAAGGTCTCGATGTAGTCGAGCGTCGTCGCGTCGATGCTCAGGTGCAGTTCGCCCGCCATGATGCCGACGAAGAACACCCAGGCGATGCCGAGCGAGATGCCTTTGACCTTGATTTTGCCCAAGGCCAGTCCGCAGGCGATGATGAGTGAGACGATGACCACCGTCTGGACCGACGAGTGGAGGGTAAAGAGCGAGTTGAGATAGTCCATCATAGGTTATAGGATGTCGAGGTAGCGTTCGAGAGGTATGCCGCGGTTCTTGTCGGCATTGTCTTTGTTGAGGTCGATGAGCTGATAGACGGCGTCCATGGCCTTTCGGCAGGCCGCCTTGAGTTTGTCGCCGTTGAGCAGATGACCGATGAGCACCGCCGAGAAGATGTCGCCGGTGCCGGGGAAGTGGACCGGTATCTCGGTGTAGTCGAGCAGGAAATATTCGTCGTCGGTGTGGTTGTAGCCGGCCACGCAATGGCGGCCTTCGACGGGTATGGAGGTGATGAGCACCGACTTGGCGCCGATGGCCCGCAGCTTGTCGAGCAGTTCATGGGCCTCCTCGTGGGTGACGCCCTCGGGGTTGAACGTATGGCCGGTGAGGTAGCAGGCCTCGGTGTGGTTGGGGTAGATGAGGTCGGCCACGGCCACCATCTCGCGCATGCTCTGGATGGTGGCGGGTGTGACGCCGTTGTAGAGCTTGCCCTCGTCGCCCATGATAGGGTCGACGAAGATGGTGGCGCCGCCTAAGGCCTCCTCGCGGCAGTACTGCGAGATGAGCCGCGCCTGGCGCTCTGAGGCAATGAAGCCCGTGGCGATGGCGTCGTAGCTGAATCCCAGTTCGCGCCATATCGGGAATACGCCCTTGATGTAGTCGGTGGTGTCGAGAATGTTGAACTTGCCGTAGTCGAGCGTATTGCTGACAAGGGCCGTGGGCAGGTTGAACGTGGGCACGCCCATGTAGGACAATATAGGCAGCATGGCAGCCGTGGCAACCTTGCCGTAGCCGCACATGTCGTTGATGAGCAATAAGTGAGTCTTGACCATAGCTGATGTGGAATATCGGTGCAAAATTACTAAAAAGATAACGGGTGGGGGAAGGAAAAACACAAAAAACGTTGAAGGAAATAAAAATAAAAGAAATAAGGTAACAAAAGTCGGTTTCAATCGTTTAATAAGAAAAATGTTGACGTAAAACTAATTATATCTATTCCAATGATAGACGCTTCTAATAATTATTGCCTTATCCTTGCCGGCGGACGAGGCCGGCGTTTGTGGCCATGTAGCCGTGAGACCAATCCGAAGCAGTTTATCGACTTCTTCGGTACGGGCAAGACCCAGTTGCAGCAGACTTACAGCCGCATGGCCAAATGCATCAGCAAGGACCACATCTATGTGAGTACCAACATCGATTACATCGACATGGTGACGCAGCAGTTGCCTGAGGTGCCGCGCGAGCATATCCTTGCCGAGCCCATCATGCGCAACACCGCGCCGAGCGTGGCTTGGGCCAACCACCGCATCTCGAAGCAGAACCCCGACGCCGTGCTCATCGCGGTGCCGTCGGACCAATTGGTGCTCAACGAGGAGGCCTTCACCCACAATGTCTGCGAGGCCATCAGCTTCGTGGCCAACCACGATATGTTTATCGCTATGGGCGTCACGCCAACGCGCCCCGAGCCGGGCTACGGCTACATCCAGATGGATGGTCACCAGTCGGGCAACATCTACAACGTGCGCAGCTTCACCGAGAAGCCCGACCGCCAGTTTGCCCAGTTGTTCATGGACAGCGGCGAGTTTCTGTGGAATACGGGCATGTTCGTGTCCAATGTGCGCAATGTGAAGCGTATGTTCTCAACGTTCCTGCCTGAGGTGCTGCGCCATCTCGACCAGCTCAACCCCAACGCCACGCTGCAGGAGGAGGATGACTACATGATGGAGAACTTCCCCACCTATCCGAACATCTCAATGGAGACAGGCATCCTGGAGAAGTTGCAGGATGTGTGTGTGATGAAGTGCGACTTCGGTTGGGCCGACCTCGGTACGTGGCATGGCATCTATGAGGCCCTGCCGAAGAACGATGACGACAATGTGGTCATCAACAGCGACGTGATGATGGAGAACAGCCACCACAATGTCATCAAACTGCCGAAGGGCCTGACGGGCGTGGTGAGTGGGCTCAACGACTTCATCATCGCGCAGGAGGGCAACGTGCTCCTCATCTGCAAGAAGGAGGACTCCTCGGCACTGGTGCGCAAGTACGTCAACGAGGTGCAACTGAAAAAGGGCGAGGACTACGTGTAAAGGGGGGCTTCGGTATTAGTGTAGTGGCCGGTCTTGTGCCGGCCACCAGCCACTGATCCATGACTCATCGGCGGAATACTCATTATATATCCATAAGGGCAGGAAGGTCGTGGTGGAGTGATAAATAATGTGATGCTGATACGTCGGCTTTAATAGAAATTTAGTAACTTTGCAACATCTTTGTGTGCTGCACTGTGGCTGACAAATCAAGGATTTAAGCATTGCAGCCCCATCATTAATTCAATAATAATGAAAAGATTATCATTCTACAAGACATTGTTTCTTACCGTTTGCCTCATCATCCCCGGTCTTTGTGAAGCAAACGCGGCAGAGGAGGAAACGCAAAAGTTGCCCGTGATGAAGATTACAGTGGACGGGTCGATTACAAAAGACATGGCGTATACCAATGGCACCATGCAGCTCACCGATGAGACTGGCCATGTAGTGGAATTGAAGGCTAAGTTCCGCACACGTGGCGCCACAGCTAAATCCTACATGGTAAAACCCTCGCTCAACATGAAGCTCCGCACCGATGACTACTCGGCCTCGCAAGACTCTATGCTGCTGGGCATGCGGTCAAAAGCGAAATGGATACTCGACGCTATGGCCATTGACCGCATCTGCATGCGCAACCGCGTCGCTATGGACGTTTGGAATGATTATTCCCACCTACCCTACGCAACCGACTTTGGCTCACGCAGCGGCACCGAAGGCCGTTTCATTGAGATGTATATCAATGGGGAGTATAAAGGCATCTATTGCCTTAGCGACGACATCAACCGCAAGCTGCTCAATCTCAAGAAATATGATGAGAAGAAAAAGCTGGTGAGAGGCGTGCTCTACAAGAGCGGCACCCAAGACATCTCCAACCAAGACGAGCGCAACTTTACCGATGACTGGAAGACGGGCACCATCTCATGGCATAATGCATGGGAACTGAAGGAGCCTGAGGACTATGAGTGCGAAGAGGCTTGGCAACCGCTGATCGACCTCTTCGACAACCGTCAGACTTACGATGAGGTGAAGAAGTATTTCTTCCTTGACAACCTCGTCGACTATCAGCTGCATGTAATGGCATTCGCCATTCAGGACAACTGGGGCAACAAGAACCACTACTTCTCGATACGCAATATTCAGAAGGACATCGATGACCCCGACTCCACTGAGTCCGCACGCCGCAAGGTCATCGTCTCGCCGTGGGACCTCGATACTTCGCTCGGTGGAACCTACAACGGCAGTGCGTATGGCGGCAACGGATATAGCTCCTGGACGCCAGCCGACGTGGTGAAGACGGGAGGGTGCTATCCCTTCAGCCTTTGCCAGGGGCAAGAGGAATACAAGCAGTTGCTGAAGAAGCGGTGGACACAACTGCGCACCACCGCTTTTGCCAAAGACAGCATCAACGCCCGACTCGAGAAATACCGTGACCTCTTCATCAACAGCGGCGCATGGAAGCGCATGACCGAATACTTCGATGCGCAGACATACAAGCCTTGCTATGTGGAAGATCTGACGGAGGAGATCGGCTATGTCGAGAAGTGGTATGCCCAGCAATACGACCTCATGGATACCTATTTCAACATAGACACTGGCATCAATGCGATTATTGATAACCAGAAGAACGACGATGCCATCTATTCCATACAGGGCATCCGACTCGATAAGGTTCCCGCCAAGGGATTGTATATACAAGGCGGGAAACTGCGGATGAAGCTGTAACCTTTCCCCATTGGGGACGGGGCTACTGCTGCATTCCCTGCATGAAGCGCTGTTGCAGCATCCGGGCCATCTTGTTGTCGGACTTCTCGGCCGCGCCACCAAGCATCTGCCCGTAGGCTGTAACGATGACGAAGACACTTGGAAATTTCGCATGGAAGTTTGACGACAACGGCTATCCCACCTACTTTACTGATGACAATAGCTACAACTGGGAAGGCACTTATTTCAGCTGGAAGTAAGCACTACTGCTCCACCTCCCACTCGTCTACGGTGTGCTTGTCGGCATCGAAGCGTATGCCGACCTTCACCACCCGGCGCCCGTCGGTGAGGTAGGGCGTGGCGTAGCCGCGGGCATTGATCTGGTCGAGGGCGTGGCGGGCCGTGTCGCCCACCTTCAGTTCCATCACATAGATGGCATCGGGCATGAGGATGACCATGTCGACGCGGCCGCCCGCCACCTTCACCTGCGTGCGGGCATAGACGTTGAGCATGGAGAAAATGAGGTAGAACGTGTATTCGTAGAAGCCCTCCCTGGTCTTAGCCTCGGCGAGCTTCTCCTTGAAGCCTTCCACGTATGGGATGCCGGCAAGATACGACTGCATGTGCTGCATGGCCAGGTCGATGTCGCCAGTCTTGAGGGCTTTCCAGAACTTCGCGGCAAAGCCTATCTGCACATCTGCATTGTTCAGGCCGGTGTAGGCGGGCAGCAGTCCGTTGACATAGCCCACGCGCACCTCCTGGTTGGGGATGGAGAGCTCATAGGCCTCAGTGTCTGGGTCGTAGTCCTTGATGGTGAGGTAGCCGCTCTGGTAGAGCAGGGGCAGCGCGTCCTTCATGTTCTCCGTGGGCTGGTCAAAGGCCGTCTCTGGCACGTCGAGCGAGTCGAGCGAGGTGATGTCGGTGTGGAAGTGCTGCATCTGCTTGATGAGGAACGTGGGCGTGCCTGAGGCAAACCAGTAGTTCTTTAGCAGCCGGTCGCCAAGGGCGTTGAGCAGGCTGAACGGGTTGAACACGGCCTCTGCGCCTCCAGCGAAGTGGTAGCCGTCGTATTTTAACTTGATTTTGGCGTACATTTGCTCCGGAGTAAGCTTGAACTCCCTGGCCATCTCGCCGATGTCCTCCTTGAACACCGTCTGCACCTCATACTCCGTAAAGCCGCAGATGGTGGCGAAACGGGGCAGCAGGGATACGTTCTTCAAGTTATTGATGGTGGAGAAGATGCTCAGCTGCGAGAACTTCGTGATGCCGGTGATGAAGCAGAACTTGAGATACTGTTCATTAGCTTTGAGCGGTACATAGAACTCCTGCATGACCTTGCGCATGGCATCGAGCGTGTCCTGGCTGTGAAGCACGTCGAGCAGGGGCGCGTCGTACTCGTCGATGATGACTGCCACCTGCCGCCCCGTCTTCTCATAAAGCCTCCTGATTAGCGCGTCGAGTTTCTCTCCCGGTGTCACTTCTTCAGCATGGTCCTCATAAACGTCCAACCGTCTCAACAGGAAAATCAGCGCCCGCTGGAGTTCCTGGGCTGAGGACTTCCCCTTGCAGATGCTCAGGTCGAGATGAATGACAGGATAGGGAGTCCACTCCTTCTCCAGCGCCATGATTTTCAGTCCCTCAAACAACTCACGGTCGCCTTTGAAATACGATTCCAATGTCGACGTGAGCAGCGACTTGCCAAAGCGGCGGGGACGGCTCATAAACACGAATGTGGCGTAATGTGCCAGTTCCCATACGAGGTCGGTCTTGTCCACATAGACAAAGCCCTCCTTGATAATCCTCGCAAATGTCTGTATGCCTACCGGGTATTTTCTCATCGTCAGCTCCATAATGCGGTCATTCTGTTTCCCTTGCAAACTTACGAAAATAAATCGGAATGCGCAACTAAACGAGGGCTATTTTAGTTGCGCACTCACCTGGAAGAAAGCCAGGGCGCTGATACCCCCTCTCCCGCATGCTTTCTGACGTGAAGAAATGTTGTACTTTGTCGGCGCACCCGATAATGTCCGTGGGGGACGATAACTTTGGCATCCTAATTTCTATCTCACGCTGATGGCGCTGATATGGATTTCACACAGACAGCACTGGTGCTGCATCCCCAAAATCGGCGTAATCGGCGTGAGAAATAAGTTGCGACAGCAACCCATGTACTGTTGGCCCGGTACAGACGCATCCACAGGGTTTATCGGGTGCGCCACTTTGTCTGGTGAGCGTTTCCGTGATTTTAGGGGGTATCAGAATTAGAGAAGTCCAGAAGTCCAGAAATCCGGAAGTCAGGCAGTCCCGTCATTGCTATAATGATACCTTGTTATCAGATACTTATGCGTTTGACTGAACTTCCGAACTTCCGGACTTTTTCAATTTTGATACGCCCTCGATTTTACTCAGCCTTGAATGCCGCGTAAATCTTGTCGGCGGTGGCGTTCATCTCCTCGTCGCTGAGCTTGACGTGGTGATGGAAGTCGACGTCGGCCTCAGAGTCGATGGGGATGAGATGGATGTGGGCGTGGTTAACCTCCAAGCCCAGCACCACCTCAGCCACCTTCTTGCAAGGGAAGGCGGTGCGAATAGCCTTGGCCACCTTCTTGGCGAACACCTCAAAAGCGGCAAGGTCGTCGTCGCTCATATCGAAGATATAATCCACCTCCTTGCGGGGGATGACCAGGGTATGACCCTGCTTCACGGGGTTGATGTCGAGGAAGGCATAGAAGCGGTCATCCTCGGCGCATTTGTAGCTCGGAATCTCACCGGCGGCTATCTTACTGAACAGTGTTGCCATCGTCGTTATTCTCCTATGCTAATTTCGTCGATTCTCAGTTTGATGATGCCACGCGGCACCTTGATATCCACTATGTCGCCCACCTTCTTGTTGAGCAGTCCCTGTGCGATAGGCGTCTTGATAGAGATCTTGCCCTGCTTGAGGTTGGCCTCACTCTCCGATACGATGGTGTAGGTCATGCTCTTCTTGTTGGTGAGGTTGGTGAGCTTCACCTTGGAGAGGATTTGCACCTCGTCGGTCTTGAGCCTGCTGGTATCCACTATCTTAGCCTGTGCGATGGTCAACTTCAGCTCATTGATCTTAGCCTCAAGATGAGCCTGTGCTTCTTTAGCGGCATCGTACTCCGAATTCTCACTCAAATCGCCCTTGTCGGCGGCTTCGGCGATAGCCGCAGAAGCCTTGGGGCGCTCCACAGACTCCAGTCTGCGCACCTCGGCCACGAGCTTGTCGTAGCCTTCCTGTGACATGTATGCCATAACGTTTAAATTTAAATAGTTTTAGTATTTGAAAAGACAGACTAAACGAAAAGAATTCCGACATCCTTCAAGAATGTCGGAATTCTCTCTACCTAAATCTGCTTGTGTATCTGCGGCAAATTTAGGACTTTATTTCCACATCGGCAAATATTTAGCCGATTATTTTCGCTTAGAGGTCAAATTTGTAGCCTACGGTGAACTGGAAGACGCTGTTCTTGCAGTCGGCGTTATCCATTACCTTGGTCACACCCCAGTTGTAGCGGGCATCAATCACGATTGGCACGGTGGGCAGCTCATAGCTCAAGCCAACGGGGATAGAGAAGTCGAACGTCTTGGCGGCATCGCCAGCATCGTCCTTACCTACCATGAAACCGGGCTGAACACCGGCCTTAACAGCCAGACCCTTCACCACATAAACATTGGCCAGGATAGGAATGTTCAGATAGCTGGGCTGCCAAGACTCAGAAACCTTCTCACCAAGGAAAGTGCCCTCAATCTTAGCACCCTGACGGGAATACAGCACACCGGCTGACAGAGAGAACAGATCAGAAACCTGATACTCGCCCTCGAGGCCGCCAACAAAGTCAACACGAGACTTACCGGCATCACTCAGGTCGGTCAGCGTTGCTACATTGATACCGACTTTCGGCTGAAGAGTGAAACTGCCAACTGCATGCTGGGCAAACGTTGCGGTGGATGCTGCGAAGAGCATCAGGGCTGCGCATAATAACTTTTTCATAGTTGTTTGTATTAAATGTTACTAAATGTGTTGGCAAAGGTAAATGAAAATTTCAATTATTCTCATAGGGAAATCCCTATTTCTTTTAGGAAAAATCCTTTTACACTGTTTATACCGTAGGTCGGTGGCAGTGTAGTGGCCGGCCTGGTGCCGGCCACCGTCCGCAGGTATTGATATGGACAACCACACCAAGGGCTGGTGACCGGCACCAGGCCGGCCACTACACTACTTGCAAATTTCAACCAATTTTCATAGACTATATCCTATGGGTATGTTTTCTCCACGCTGTCTTCCACGCCGTCGCCTGTCACGCGGAACACGTGGTGGCCGGCCGGGAGCGTTACGGGACTGAAGGTCCAGATGATGCCCGACGGGTCGTCGCAGCGGTCGAGCGTCTGCTGCAGTTGGCCGTCCACATAGAGGCTCAGACTTTTTGCATTGCTATACACCTTAATAGAATAGGGTTCTCCGGCCGGGAGACGGGTGAGGCGGCGGCCGGTGATATAGACCGTGGTGACCTTGTGGTTCCACCAGGCCTTATAGAGGTAGAATGCGTCTTTCTTCGTCAGCCGGTCGCGGGTGACGAGCCCCTTGTCGTTGATGTATTTGCGGCTGTCGTTCTGGGTGAAGCGGATGCCGTCGTCAGAGTCCATGAAGCCCTCCTGGCGGGCGGCGACGGGGAAGTCGAACAGCACCCACATCGAGGTGAAATTGAGGAAGGGCATCTGCTGAATCTGCCTCACGTGCTCTTCATGACTAAGTAGTTTCTTTTCATTATAGGTATCTATATTGGTTTTCTTCTTGCAACTCTCGAAGTGCCTCACCTCATTCCCCGTCATTCCCCGGCATCCTCATCGGCCACGGCGTCGAGATGGCCGCTCCAGAGGTATTTGTCGGTCTCTTTGACCAGCACGCCACTGAGCAGCAGGAGGCTGAGGAGGTTAGGGATGGCCATGAGGGCATTGAAGCAGTCGGCGATGTTCCACACCATATTCAGGTTGGCCACGCTGCCAATGAACAGGGCGATGATGTACAGCATGCGGTAGGCCATGGTCCAGCGGTTGCCCTTGAGATACTCCATGGCACGCTCGCCGTAGTAGCTCCAGCCGAGGATGGTGCTGAAGGCGAAGGTCACCAGGCCGAACGTCAGCACGGGGCGGCCGACGACGGGTATCTTGGAGAAGGCGGCGTTGGTGAGCGACCCGCCGTCGGTGTAGGTGATGTCGGGGTAGGCCAGGATGCTGCTCACCACGACGATGCCCGTGAGGGCGCAGATGACGACGGTGTCCCAAAAGGTGCCTGACGACGATACCAGCGCCTGACGCACGGGGTTGCGCGTCTGGGCAGCGGCTGCCACGATGGGCGCCGAACCGAGGCCGGACTCATTGGAGAACAAGCCGCGGGCGATGCCGTAGCGCGCAGCGAGCATCACCGAGCCGCCGGCAAAGCCGCCGCCGACAGCCGCGGGGTCGAAGGCCGAGATGCAGATGAGTCGGATGGCCGGCCATACGAAAGCGGAGTTGACGCAAAGAATGTAGAGGCAGCCGGCCACATAGAACAGGGCCATGAGCGGCACTAAGAGTCCACAGACGCGGGCAATGCTCTTCACGCCGCCGATGATGACGACGGCAGTGAGGACAGCGATGATGACGCCGATAATCCACGGCGAGATGCCGAACGAGTCGCGCATCACGGTGGCGATGGCATTGGCCTGCACGGTGTTGCCGATGCCGAAGGCGGCTACGGCCGTGAAGAGGGCAAACAATACGGCAAGCCATTTGCAGTGCAGGCCCCGCTCAAGCGAGTACATCGGTCCGCCGAGCATCTTGCCCGACGGCTGTCTGACGCGGTATTTGATGGCCAGCAGGCCCTCGCTGTATTTCGTCGCAATGCCGAAGACACCTGTCAGCCAGCACCACAGCACGGCACCGGGGCCGCCTAACGAGATAGCCGTAGCCACGCCGATGATGTTGCCCGTGCCGATGGTGGCGGCCAGGGCTGTGGCCAAGGCGCCGAACTGCGACACGTCGCCCGTGGCACCTTTGTCGCGGCTCACCGACAGCCGGATAGCGGCGAAGATCTTGCGCTGCGGGAAGCGCAGGCGTACCGACAGGTAGAGATGGGTGCCGAGCAGCAGAATGATCATCGGCCATCCCCACAGCAATTGCCCAAAGGCTTCGAAGAATTCACTTATTGCGTTCATCCCGATATGCGTAATTGTCTTAATGCATGCAAAAGTAATTAAAACAAGTCAGTTTGCTATGTATCTTAACAATATTAACATTATTCGGACATCGGCGCAGCGGATAAAGTCCGTGGAGGTATGCAACCTTGGTAGCAGTGTAGTGGCCGGCCTGGTGCCGGCCACCAACCCTTGGTATGGCATTTTTCCCACACATCAGCGCTTACGC
>Ga0256407_10008766_pt1 | contig 14712 bp, 10 predicted proteins | sample RumenRJG_04DNA_FD_193489 | JGI IMG/M metagenome (GOLD analysis project Ga0256407, IMG submission 193489) | Bovine rumen microbial communities from Lethbridge, Alberta, Canada - RJG_04 | ecosystem: Host-associated > Mammals > Digestive system > Stomach > Rumen | place: Canada: Alberta... | reverse complement strand
CTGCTCTTTCATTTTGATTCATTAAGGGGGGACCCTTTGCTTTTGTCACTTCGTCATCAGCATTTACTCCTACTACTAAAATGTCACCTAATTTTTTTGCTTGACGAATTGCATTGAAGTGACCTGAATGAATTATGTCAAATACACCATCTAAATATATTCTTATTGGCTTTTTTGTTGGGATATTTTCTAATGGTGTTTTTTCCAGGTCTTCTAATTTCTTTTTTAGTGCATTGAGTTTGGTTTGAATTTTGGTGTTTATTGTATTTAATTTTGCTTTTATTTTTATTTCATTTGATTTATATTCTGAAATTTTTTTTGAAAAATCTTTTAATTTTGGTTCTGAGTTTATTAAATTGTATATTAATATCGATTGTAATTCTTCTTCATTTAATGAATCAATTATTTTATCCATTGAAATAAATCTTTATATTTATATTCATATTTATATATTTTTTATTGAATTTTAATTATTTATTTATAATGACATCATCATTTTTTTAATATAAAGATATTATTTATATTATTAAAATAATTAGTTTTAATTAAGGAAATAATAGATAAAAATAATTCATAAAAATAAAAATGATTAGCAAAAAATATTTATAAGTTAATTTTAAAATATTTTTATGAATAATAATAATTTTTTAAAATCTTGCTTATTCAAAATGTATTTCTCATGTTTTAAAGAATTCTATTTTCTATTTTTTTATCTGTTTTGATAATTAAAACATATTTTACATAATTTCTATTTTTATATTATTTTAAATTATTTCTTTAAGAAAAAATTTTTATTTTATTTTAAAATATAATTCCAAAATTTTGGATATAGTTAAAGAATTAAACTATTAAATATTTCTTTTTTAAATATTTGTTTAAATCAAAGATTTTAAAGTTAATTTTTTTTCTTTTTTCATTAAAACCTATTATATAATTTATTTTCTTTTTTAATAAATATATATTATTTAAATTTCTAGATGAATTCTTTAAAAAGTAAATAAAAAATTTATTTTTAAAATTGATTTATTATTTAATTATTTTGTAATTAAATGAATATTTTCAATTTGATATATTTAGATTGTTTGTTTTATATAATTAAAATTAACTTTTTATTCCTTAGTATTAATAATGTTTATTAATATAAGTATTTTAAAAGGATACTCTATTTCCTAAATTTATATTGTTTTTTATTGAAATATTTTGAAAAAAAATAAAATATTTTATGTTTATTGGAACAATATGTTCAAACCCTTTAATAAACCAAAAATATAATAAAGTATATATTATTTATTTATATTCAGGATAGTTATATTTTATATAATGGTGATGGTGAAATGGTTTCATCTAATTTAATTGATGTTGAAGTAATGTTTAGAAATCATACAAATATTAAAAAGAAAATAATGATTGATTCAAAAAATAATAATATGTCAGTATTAAAAAGCAAAATTTTAGAAGTATGTGAAATTTTTCCTAAATTATCTGGATTATATCATTTATTACCAATTAATTTAAAAAAAAAAACTGAAAATGGTGAAATTGATTTAATTGAAGAAGCAAATTTTTTAAAATCAAAAGATATAATATTATTTGATTTATCATTTCATGAAGTATGGTTAGATATTCAAATGACATTAATATGTGATGAATTAATTAAAAAAATTCAATTTGAATTAAGAGTAATTTTAGGAAAAAATGAATTAGATTTTGAAGATATTTTAATAAATTTAGGAATAAAATCTTTTGCAACAATCTCTATAAATAATGATTATTATGTTTTTAATAAATTAAATGTAGATTATCCAAATAAAAAAAGTGATAATAATAATGTTGTAAATTTTAATTTTGATGAAGAATTAAAATGTACTTTATATTTTGTAAATTTATCAGAAAAAGTTTACGAATTAATCAAAAAAAATGATAATTTCAATTTTAGAAATCTACAAAAAAAAGAAAATGAAAGAAAAAAAGATTTAAAACAATATTTTAATATGCATTTTGAAGATTATTTAAAAAAAAAAAATGAAAATGAAATTTCCAAATATCAAAAAATTTTATGGAAATATACAATTGATGAAACAATTTTTGATGAAAGAAATTCAAGTTCAAATGATTCAAGGAATTCTTTTTCATGGTTTAATTTAGATAATAAAAAAGATTTTTTGTCACTTAATAGAAATGGAAGTTCAAGTTTTAATTCAAATATTCCAATTCAACCAAATTCTACTTCTAATCTTTTATCTTATGGAGTAGATAAAAATGATATTTATGTTGAAAATAAATATCCAAAAGAAATATCTTTTATGAATAATATAGATTTTATTACATTAATAATAAAAAATTCTCAAAATTATATTTCTTATAATGCTTTTATTAAAAAAATCCCAGATACAAGAAATTATATTGAATTAAATCATCATAAAGAAGAAAGTTTTGAAATTGAAATTCCAAATAATAATATAAATTATATTAATATAAATACATATGAATTAGAAGAAAGATTTGGTTTATCAAAAAAAATTAAATTAATATGTATATTTCTAATAATTTTAGTATTATTTATAATTATAAAAAAAAAATTTAATTTATAAATATATATATAATTAATTTAATTAGGTATTAAAAATGATTGACACAAAAAAAAATTTTAAAAATTGTAAATCAGTAATAAAAATAGTAATTGTTGGTAATTCAGGAACAGGAAAAACATCATTTTGTAATAAATGGATGAAAGATAAATTTATTGATCAATATCAAGCTACAATATTATCTGATTTTAATTATAAAATTTATGAATATAAAGGAAACTATTATAAAATACAATTTTGGGATATAGGAGGACAAGATAAAAATATACTTATGACTAAAGTTTTTTGTAATGGAGCACATGGATGTTTAATTCTTTCTGATATTACCTTTCCAGAAACATTAAACAAAGCTTTATTATGGAAAAAAGCAGTTGAAGAAAATACTAAATTTATTGATGGAAATCCTATTCCTATTCTTTTAATTCAAAATAAAATTGATTTAGTTGAGCAGGAAGATTTAAAAAATGATGATGATATAAAAAAATTTACAGAAGAGAATAAATTTATTCATTATTTTAGAACATCTTGTAAAGAAGGAATAAATATTAATGAATCTATGGATTATTTACTTTCTATAATAATTCAAAGAATGAATGAATATTCTAAAGTAAACAATATTACTTTTGATGATGATAATAGAGTTAGTATTGTTAATGAAAATCCTCTAGCTCAAACACAATTATTTCTAGCAAGAAGAAATAATTGTTGTCAATTTTTTTGATTATTTAATTTAATTTGATTTAAAAATATTGTTAAAGAAAAAAAGTGGAATAAAGACATTATATTATTTTTAATCTATAGTTTTTATATTAAATAATTTAAAAAATACATTTTGTGATAAAAAATAAAAAAATTTTTTTAAAAATATATTTAACAAATGAAATGATATTTAATTTATATAACAATAAATAAAATTTTTAATTTGAAAATATATGTAAAAACATTTTATAATTTGTTTATTTTTATTTTAAAATTAATAATCTAATATTTTTCTTAACAACACTTCAATTTAATATAGATATTCAAATATTTAATTTAAAAATTATTAAAAATATAAAAAAAATTAATTAATTTAAATATTGCAAAAAATATGACTCGTTTTTTTAGTGAAGTAGAAATAAAAAAATTTGATAAAAAACTAAATGAAGATTTATTAAACAGTAATGAAAGATTTAAACAAGAATTAAAAGGAGCAATAGATGAAGAAAATCATAGAAGTAATGTAGATAGAGCTAAAAAAAAAGCAGTAACTCAATATATGGATTATGATAATTTTCATCAAATGGTTTTAGGAGCTGATCTTAAAGGAATGAAATTAGATGATGTTATTGAAATAAAACCAGAAAAAGGAATTTTAAATCCTATTTCTGAAGAAAAAGAAATAGAGTCTAAAAAAATTGATATTTTTTTTAAAAATTTTGTTGTTGATAATAAAAAAGAAGGAATTAAATTTATTGAAGATGAAAAATTAACTTTACAAAAATTTAAAACTAAATGGAAAGAATTTAAAGAATCTGATGATAAAATAAATTATCTTTGTGAAAAATTATCTAATGATGATTTTTATAATTTGATTAATGTTCCTTCTTTAGATGCTGATTTGTTTTCTGATTTAATATTAAATATTGGTATTGTGTTAAGTAAAAATCAGGAAAAAAATAATAAAAATGAATTTTTAATAAAGTGTCTTGAATCTATTCAAAAATGTTCTTATTATGATAAATTAAAAATGTTTATTGGAAAAAAACAAAAAAAACCTTATGAAGAATTAATTCAAAATCCTAAATTTATTGATGAAATAGAAGGTTTTAAAAATATAATAGATAAAATATTAAAAAAATAAATTTTTAATTAGAGAAAATTAATTAATTAATAATAATTTTGCCTATAAGCTCTTAATATAAAATTATTTATACTTTCCTGTGTAAACATTTGTTCTTGTACAATTCTCCCTATTTCAATTCCATTTTCATAATAAATTAAAGTAGGAACATACATCATTCTTAAATAACTATCAATTTTATAAGCATGCCTTTTTTCTTTTTCAATAGGAATATTAATCCAAAAAACTTGTCTTTCTGATTGTTTTGATAATACAATTCTTTTAGCATTTTGAATTAATGGTTCTGCAAAATTACAATCTGAACACCAACTTACTCCTCTATAATCAGTTGAGCCATACATTAATATGAAAAAGGTTTTTCTTTGATCTATTAATTGACGTATTCCACTTGCAAAATCATAATAACCAAATGTTATTTCTGGTGAATTGTTTGTATATCTGTTATTGTTATTATAATTATAATTGTTATTATTGTTATTGTTATAATTATAATTATTATTGTAACTATTTGTTGAATAATTATTATTATTATTTATATTTTTAAAATTTGAATATGTTCTATTTGGAAGTTGATTACTATTAAATCTATTTGAAGAATATAAATTTGTATTATTTGAATTTCTTTCTGGAGTAAATGCATTTCTATTAAAATTATTATTATTTTGATAATTAGATGTTGACATGGCTAAATTATTATAATTTCTATTAATATTATTATCTCCAATATTATTTCCATAAGGAGAATAATTATTATTATAAACTTTAGAATAATTATCATATATACCACTCATTGGTCTAATATTATATTGATTTGAATTACTTCTATAAGGTAATGAAATTTGACTTCTTTCAAAATTATTATTTCTATAATTATAATTACCAGAATTAAAATTATTTTGATAACCAGTTACAGGTCTTGGAGAAAATGAAATATATTCATTATAATAGTTATTTTGATTATTTCTTATTGGTGAATAATATCTATAATTATTATAATTAAATGATGATATTGAAGGAGAATAATTATTCATTCTATTATAATTCCAATTTGATGATGTATAATTAAAATTTCCACTACCTGCTCCACATGATGGACAAGGTCTTCTTATTCCATACATTATTTTTAAGTAAAAATTATAAACATAATTTGATTATATATATATTTTATATTTTTTTGTAATATAAATTTTAATAAATTTTTTATATAATTTATAACCATTTTATTGTAGTTTTGATGTAATTAATTAAAACAAATTCATAAATGTCTTTTCAAAATAAATTTAAATCACAAATACAAGTAATGGGAAAAGGAGGAATAAAATCAATAAATAATTCTAGACCAATAAATCCAATTAATAATAATAATTTAAATATACAAAAACAAATGAATTACAACAATAGTCAAAAAAATAATTCAAATATAAATATTAATAATACTAACAATTATCAATATATAGAATTTAAACCATATTCATATGAAGAATCTAAAAATATATCAAAAAATCCAATTGTAATGGGTCCATTAGGAGCAAATATAGGGACAAAAGAATGGAAAGAACAAAAAAAAAGGTCAATAAAAAGAGAAAATTATTCTCATAAAGTTATTCAATATCATAAAGGGATAAAAAAATTAAAATTAGATAATCCACAAGAAGAAAATGAAAGAAATTATAAAAAACAATTAAAAAAAAGCAAATGGTATAAAGGAAGTGAATATTGTAAAATAGTCCAAATTAATAATGTTTATAGTGAAAATAATATAAAACCAAATTTAAAAGATAGTAAATATTATAATGATTTTGGTAGAATAAATCAAAATAAAAATTCAAATCCATATTCAAATAATTATGAACCAAATAAAGATAATGATATAAAAACAGATATACATTCATTAATAAAAGAAAATGAAATATGTCGTCAAAAAATAGAAAGTATAAAAGAATCATTATTATAAATAAAAAAATTGATATATTAAAATTTAAAAAACAATAAACTAAAAAAAAAACAAAATAATCAATATTTAAAAAAAAATAATTCAAAAACTTTTATAAATTCCATAAGAAAATAATAAATTAATATAAAAAAATGGAAGAAAAAAAAGAACCACCATACATATACGGAGGAAATTATGGTTGTATATATAGAAATGCAAAACATTTTAACGACATAGTTTTTTTAGGTGAAAATTATTTAAATTATAAAATTCAAAAAATAAAAATATGGTCAGGAGAAAAAGACTCAAACAAAATAATAAAAGGAATACAAGTTTGGTACAAAAATCTTCTCGATGGAAATATAATAACACCAGGAGAATTTAAAGGAGATAATCAATTGTTAAATGCAGATGAATTAGAAATAAAATCAAATGAATATTTAAATACTTTTAATATTAGAGTTGATAATGAAGTTACTCAACTTGAATTAGGAACTAATAAAAATAATAAAATTTCTGTTGGAGGAACTACTGGAGAAGAAAAATATATTCCATTTAATGGGGGAGATAATGTTTTTATTTTTTTTTATGGGTCTTATGAAGATGCTTTAAATTCTCTTGGTGTTGGGTATATTCATAAGAAAGATTATATGGCTATTTTTTTCTTTGGATATTTTCAATTGAGATATAAATTAAAAAATGATGAAAAGTTTAAAAAAGAATGGATTGAAAAAGAAAATACATTAAAGGAAGAGGATAAAGCTTTATTAAAAACTTGCTTACTCCCTGATACTTCTTTTAATGAAATTATTAAATTTGTTTTAATATAAAATTATTTTATAAAAGAAATTTAAATTTTTTATGATAATTTTAATACTTTTCTTATATTGAAAAAATTTCTAAAATATTTTTTCGAAAAAGAAAATTATTTATTTTTTTTATTTTTTAAAATAAAGTATTTATTAAAAATTAAAAATAATATTTTTATTTATTATTCATTTTCAGGTTCATGTTTATCTCTCATTTCTTTTGGGAAAATTTCTAATAATTTTCTGATATCATCTCTTACTATTTGACTTATTTTTTGTGCATTAATCCATCTAAATAAAATATCTAAAATTTCATTTCTACATTTTTCAGCATCTTCATTTTGATCATTAATTAACTCAGTAAATATTTTATGCAAATTATCATACCATTCATCAAAAATAAATTTCTGAATTGGTTCACATTGAATAAAAGCATCAAGTATTGCAATACATTTTCCACAATTTTCATAATTATTTAAATCTCTTATTACTAAAGGTGAAAAATTAAATGAAGTTTTCCATATTTCTGAATAATTTATATCTAAACCATCTTTTATTATAAATTTAATAAATTCATAATCTTTTTGTGTTAATTCAGTTTGACCATTTTTTGTTATTAAATTATCAAAAGCTTTTAATAGCATTGGAGTATTCCATTCATGATATTTTATTATATTAACAGGTCTTCTAAAAATTGTTCCTTCGAATTTAGTATTTGTATTATCATCAAGATTTCCATCATAAAAAGTAAAATTTAAAATAGATTCATTTACTTTAAATAAAGCATCTAATAATATTTCATATAATTCACAATTATCATATAAATATTCATATATATCATTAGTAAATAATAAAATAAAAACATGATCTCCAATAAATCTTTTTATTATATCATTTATTACTTTATTTCCAAATGCTATTTCATTTAAATATATTTGTTGATCTGAATCACCACCATTTGATTCTTTATCTATAAAACCTTTTGATTTTGGTTCTTTTGGTTGTGTTTTTTTAATATATGCTGCTTTTAAACTTTGACTTACTATTTTTATTATTAATAAACAATTTTCTCTATCTCTTTCTTTTGATGATAATTTATCTAATTTATTTTGGAAATTATAAACAAAATTTACATTAAATTGTGAATAATGAAGTAACATTTGTAATGAAAAATATCTTATTTTTGGATTATCATGTGAAATACCGTTTAATATATAAAATAAGCATCCATCTATTAAACTATCTGTATATGCTTTTAATTCATCATTTAATATTGCAAAGCATTCATATAATATTTCTTCATTTGTTATTTTTTCTTTAAACATTTTAAATAAATCAACTTGTTGTTCATTTGTAGGTTGAAGTATTTGGAATAATAAATTACATAAATTAGTTAATTTATTACTATATTCAGTGTCATTTATAGTTTCAAATATTTTTTCAATAAAAATATTTTTAAATAAAACAAACATTTCTTCATTTTTATTTTTTAAACTTTTAATTAAAAAATTATTCATTGCTTCATGCATTAATTTAAATTTCTCACTTTCATCATCAAAATTATCTAAATTAATATAAGTTTCAAACATTAAAAGAAAAATATCAACATAATCATTAACTTGTTTCCCACTTAAAATATTATAAAAATCTTCAATAATTTTCAAAACATATTGTAAAACAAAATTAAAAGAATCATCACTTAAAAATTCAACAGATTTAAAAAAATAAAAAATAAATTTATTTCCATTTCCAATTCTAATTTTACTAAAATCTTCAGGAAAATCATGTTGAATTTTTTTTTTTAAAGGTTCATCTAAAGTTAAAAAAGGATTATCAGTACTAATATTTTTTTGTTCAACTTCTCTATCATCTTGAATAAGAGAATTAAAATTACCAAAAGCTTCAGCTTCAGTATTTTTTTTTTGAATACTTTCAGAAGGAACATTACTAATAATTGGTTGTCTTGGTTGATAAATTGTTCTTGTTATTGTTTCATAAACTTTCGGTTCTGAAATTTTTATTTTAAATCCTTTTTCCATTTGAACTGGATTTAATGACATTGGTTTCACATCACCTTTCATTACTATGTTTTGTGATGCTCTTGATAAAATTGAATTTGATGTTTTTTGAGTATTTAAAAATTCGTCATTTAATTTTTTCTCTTCTTGTGGTGCTGATTGTTGAATTGGGATTTGACCTTGTGAATTTGCCATTAAATTATGACTTAAATTTTCAATATCAGTTTTTTTTAATTTTTCTATTTCACCATTTTCTTTTAAAAGATATGATTTATTATAATTATCAACATCTGTTGTAATTACTTTACCTTCTAATAAAGGAATTCTTCTTTTTGTTAATTCTTGATATAATGATATTATGAAAAGAAGGATTTCACCATTTTCATTTTTTATAAATGTATCTAAGTCATTTATACTTGTTGTAATTTCTGTTATTTTTGATATAAATTTATTTATTTGATCCCAATTATCTTTTCTTGTTGCCATTGAAAATCCATTACTTATTTGATGCATTTGAACTGCTTTTTTATTTTGTTCTATATTGTTTGTTATTGGGTAATAACGAGATAATATTTGAGCTACAAGAAATCCATTATTAAAATCTTTTTTAACATTTCTAATACTATATGTTAAATCCAAACTTTGTATCCATTTTATTACTTCACGAGGAAGTGATTCTATTTTTTCTGGAGGAGATAAACCAAATAAATTTAATACACCTTTTGATTTTTTATTTGGGTTCATTTTTTATTTTTTTAATTTTATGTTAGTTATTTATTTAATAATTATTATTTAATAATAATTTTTTAAATAAAATTTTTTATTTAAACACTCATCATAAAACCTAATAAAATAATTAAAAAATATATTTATAAAATTTATACTTTATTGTTCTTCGAAAATTTGTTTTAAAATAAGTCTTTGAATTGCATTCATAGCACCAACACCTTCATTCCAATTAACAGCAACACTTTCTTTAGTTAAATTTTCAGTAGGGTCTAAAGGAAGATCACTAACATAATAAAAGCATCTAGTAATAAAATTAGGAGAAATCATTTTATGTTTAATTTTACTTTCAACTTCAGCAGCATAATAATAACCTTCCATTTCCAAACCAACACATCCCATAACATGTTTATAAAAATTTAATAAATCATAATTTTGTAATATAGTACCAGCTACAGTTAATAAAAGACCGACATGAACATCTCTTTGAGTAACTTTTTTAATTTCTTCTTTATCAATTTTTCCTGTATTAATTGAAACCATTTCATGACTTTTATCTAATATCATATTCTCAGCAACAATAATATCACTTCTTTTTCCTATTAAACCTCCACATTTACCAATTAAATTCAATGATTTTGCTTTATTACCAAAAAGCATTAAAATTTGTTTTATTATTTCATGTGATTGATAACCAAATGTATATCCAATGTGAAGGATAATATGATGTTTTGAACGTGGTTTTATATTAATATCTGGGTCAACATATTTTGGATTTAGTTTATTTAAATTTATTAATACTAAACCTACACCAGTTCCAAATGTTTTTTCTATGTAAATAATTCCATGTTCTTTATTCATTTTTTCTTTTTCTTCTGCTTTAGCAGGATTTGCTAAATAATAATAATATGAATATGCTATTAATTTATCATTTTCTGTTAGGAAATTTTGAGTTATAGTTTTTATATTATTTTTTTTTGCCCATTCTAGAATTTCATCTTTATTAGCATACATATGAGGTGATACACAAAATAATAATGTTCTTTTACTTCCTTGGAATATATCTACATATAAATCATCTATTTCATCCATATCTATATTCTCATCAAATAATTGTTTTACAGTATTCCATAAATTCTCAGTCCAAAATTCAACTGAGTCTTTATCTAAAACAGGAGATTTACTTATACTAACACTAATATCTTGATAATTTAAACATAAATTAATTAATTTTTCAGCAAATAAATTCCCAAAAACAGTTTTTAAAATATATTTATCATCATCATATATATTCATCCCTGTTTTTGTAGTAAGAACTTTAAAAGCTTCTTCAAAATTTCCTTTAGCTTTTGCTAATTGATTAAGAGTAATAGGTGAATAAATCCTATTTATCAATTTCTTACTTTCAATATAATAAATACATATATTAGAAATAAAATCCAAAACATCACTTTCCATATCTCTACAAACAATAACATTTTTGCCATCTAAATATTTATATATATCTCTCATTCTTGCAATACATTTTACTTTCTCAATTCCAATATCTCTTAGTTTTTCTTTTAAATTTAAAAGTCTTGGTTGTTTATTCACAAGGAGAAAAATATAAGTTTCAATAACATCAACTGGTAATCTACTCAAAGCATAAGTATAAGCAGAAAAATCAATTTCTTCACTATTACATTTTTGATGAATACAAGGATTAATTTTCTTATATAAATCTATTAATTTTACAAAATCAATAGGACCTCTTTCAACACAAGAAAGAACAAAATTTTTAAATGATTTCAAAGGATCTAAAATTTTATCTTTATTTCTAATATTTCTAGATAAATAAGAACCAAATTGAGAAAAAGGATGAATTACATTTAAAAAATCTCTTCTTTTAATAACACCAAGAATTGTTCCTGGTTCTGCAATTGTAGTTGTCATTCTCTTTTGAAAAATTGGACCATCATAACCAAATAATGAAACATTATTTATTAATTCTAAAAATGTATAATCATTTTTAAAAATATGAATTTCACCTTCTAATAAAATAAAAGCAGCACAAGCAGCATCTTCATTTTCTGAATATAATTTCATTCTTTGTGTTATTTTTCTTATTGTTATTTTTTCTAAAATAAATTTCCTTTGTTCTCTATCTAAATAAAAAAGAGGATAAATTGTATCAAATGATTCTTTTAAATGTTGTTTATATTTTGGTTCATCAACTGAATCAAGTGATACACCATAATTTTGTAGATTTGGAAGTGATATACTTTCACTTCTTAAATCATGTGTACTATACATTCTTTCTAATTCTGTTTTTTTTTGGTTTATTAAATTGAAATCTGATAACTTTTTACTTAAAATTTGGTAATCTTCAACTCCTTCATAATTTTCAACATCATTTTCCCAATCTTGATCTAAATCCCATTCTTTTATTTCTTTATCCATTTTTTATTTTTATATTATTTTATTAGAATATATTTTCAATATTCTAAACAATTAAATTATTATAAAGATTTTATTTTATAAATATAATAATTTTATAAGATTATTTAGCATTTATGAAATTGGTGATGAATATATAAAATAAATATTTTCATAAAGTTTTATTATTTTAGTAATTAAGTCTTTAATAGTCTAAAAATAAATTAAAATATTTTTTTTTATTTTTAATCAAATACAAAAAATGTTTCATGAATTGTTAAATTATATAAATTGTTGCAAACCAAAAAATGAACTTGATAAATTAATAATAAAAGAAGAAAATTTAGGATTATCAACAAATGAATTAACTGAAAAAAATAAATTATTAAGTGAAGAAATAAGACAGAATATTAAAAAAGATGGAAATTACTGTTCAGAGTCAATTATATCTTTTAGTAATTTAAAAGTAAAAACAATGAAAAAAAATCAAAAAATTATTGATACATTAGTTCTTAATGCTAGGGAAATTTTTTTAGAAGGAGAAATATTTTTTAATAAAGTAATTATAATTGATAAATTAGGATTAAAAAATGATAGAAGAAATGAACAAAATGGTATAACAATATTTGGTATTTCTGATGATATGAATAAACCAAACTCTGGTATTGATTTTAATTTAAATTTATCAAAGAAAAAATTAAAAAATAAAAAAGACAAAAATATTCCATTATTTAAAATAGAATATTTAAAAAATGAAGATATTTATACAATATCAGTAATAAAAGATGTTAAAATGTTATTGTATATAGAACATGATTTTTTAATTGAAAATAATACTTCACTTGAATTTATGATTGGAAAAGTTTCAATTATAATAAATAGTCCTAAAGATGAAAATGATGAGAAATTTCATATTGAAATTGAAGGTAAAACTTATACTTATTATAAGAAGAAAGATTTACCTATAACAATAGGAAGGGTTAATACTAGTATTATTCTTAAAAATACTTCAATTAGTAAAGTCCATTCAATAATTGAATATAATGATGAGAATAATACCTTATCAATAAGAGATAATAATAGTACGAATGGAACTTATTTTGTACTTGGAAATAGATATCCATTTATTTATATACTTTCGGATCTAACATTAAAAATATTAGACTCAAAATTTACAATAAAATTACATGAAAATTAGTTTTGTTTATGTTTATATATACTACACATATATAATGTATTTTCATATAAATATGTCTAATGTGTCATAAAAAAATTGGATTAATATATTAAATTCAAATATAAATTGTATAAAAAATCAAAAAAATAATTGAATCTGAACAATGTTTTATATAAGTTTAAAATATTAAATTGTTAATTTTAAATATTAAATATTTAAAAGAATTTATAATTTAGAAAATAATTAGAAAAAAATAAATAAAATTTATAAGAATAATATTAATAATTGATTAAATTAAAAAAATATACAAATTAACATTAAACTAAATGCATAAAATAATTATAAAAAAATAAATAAAACAGCTATCATGAAAATAATAAAATTTAAACCTAAAAAAAAAAAAAACAAAAAAATAAAATAAAAAAATGTCAAAACTACAAACATTATTTTTCCTAAGTATAATATCAATATCTTTTTCAACCTTACTAAAAACAAAAACAAGTTGTGTAGCATATGATGGTGATTGTGACTTAACATCATATTGTTGTGGAAAATTAGAATGTAAAGATTATAGATGTGCCAAAAGTGGAACAAAAGATAATCAAGTTGAATGGGCACCAAAAGGACCAAAATGTGATTGGTTCCATCATTGTAAAAAAGGATTATATTGTCAAAGTCATAGATGTGATGTTAAAGTCGGTTCAAATATGACTATTTCTGACATTGAAAATGCTGAAAATTCTAAAGAAGGAACTTTAAGTTTAATTGATAAATTAACTGCTGCTAAAGAATATGAAGATATTCTTAAGAATACTACTAGTGTTGAGTCATTAGTTAGAAATCCATAAATAAATGCTAATTTTTCAAATAAATGAAAAAAATAAGTTTTTAAATCTATTTTTTTTTTAAAATTTTTTTTTCTTTTTTTATTTTATTTTATTGTTTTTGGTATAAATTAAATATATAAATTTATTAAAAATGGATAATGAATTTAATCAAAATCAAGATTTAAATAATGAAAATGAAGTAGATTATGATAATGATAATCAAGATGATGAAGATGATGCATATCTTAGAGAATTACACTTAAAATTAGTACAAATGAAACAAGAAAGAAAAGAAGCACAGCAAAACGCTAAATTATTAGATAATCGTATTAACATGTTAAAAATTGAAGAAGAAAAGAATTGGAGAAAAATAGAA
>Ga0256407_10008764_pt1 | contig 14713 bp, 11 predicted proteins | sample RumenRJG_04DNA_FD_193489 | JGI IMG/M metagenome (GOLD analysis project Ga0256407, IMG submission 193489) | Bovine rumen microbial communities from Lethbridge, Alberta, Canada - RJG_04 | ecosystem: Host-associated > Mammals > Digestive system > Stomach > Rumen | place: Canada: Alberta... | reverse complement strand
TTTTTTAGTTCAGAAAGGAAATAAAAATGAGAATGGTAATAGTAATAAAAAAAATGATAATAAAAAAAATGAGGAGAAGAAAGAAGAGAAAAAAGAAGAGAAAAAAGAAGAAAAAAAAGAAGAGAAAAAAGAAGAAAAAAAGGATGAAGAAAAAAAATAAAAAATTAATATAAAAAATAATTTTTAAAATAAAAAAAATATTATAATTATTATTAATATATACTATATAATATTTAAATTTAAAAAAAATCATAAATAATATATTATTAGTTGTTGTTTATATTTTATATTAATATTTTAATGGTATTATTAAATAATTTATTTTCAGAATTATTAAAATATTCCAAAAACTATTTTTAATTTTATTCTTTCATAGGAATATTTTTATATAATTCTTCAATATCATTTTTAAATTTATTTTCAACTTTTTTTCTAACAATTTTCATAGTTGGGGTCATACATTCATTTTCAATAGTAAAACCTTCAAAATCTAAAAGTATATATTTAACTTTTTCTAATCCATTAAATGCATTATCTTGAGCAATCTTATCTAAATCATCAACAAATAATTTAATTAATTTATCATCTTTTTTCATTTTTTCAATTTCTTCTTCACTAACATTCAAATTTTCAGCACAATTTTTAACATTAGGTTTAATAATAGCAATAATATTATTCATATTTGAATTACCATAAATCATAATTTGTTCAACATATCTAGATTTCATATATTGACTTTCTAATTTTGCAGGAATAATATATTCACCTTGACTTAATTTAAAAATTTCTTTTAATCGATCTACAATTTTCAAACCATTATTAAATTTTGTATAAATTCTTCCAATATCTCCAGTATGGAAATAACCTTCATCATCAAATACTTTTTCAGTTTCTTCATCATTTTTATAATAACCAACAAAAACTAAAGGTCCCTTTACACATATTTCTCCGCTTGGAGATGGGTAACCATCAATAATATCATTATGTGTGTAACCTAATTCAGGGACATCTACTATTTTCATCATTGCTCCTGTTGTTAGTCCACCTGCTGTATTATTTGTTAAATCATATGTATTTGATGCAAAAGCACTTCCTGCTAATTCTGTCATTCCTAATCCTTCTACTACTGGAATACTTAAAAATACTTTAAAGTCATCTGCTAAGTCCTTTGACATTGGGGCTGATGCACATAATAAAACTTTAATTTTACTACCAAATTGTTGACGGATTTTATTAAACACAAGTATATCAAATATAGGATGTGTTATAATACCATATTTTTTAAAATTATATAATTTTGTATTATATGCATAATATGCTAATTCTCTTTGAAAACGAGGTAATTTATTGAAATTATCAAAAATTTTTGTTCTTAAAGTTTGCATTACTCTTGGAACTGTGAATAAAAGTGTAGGACCAAAAAGAGTCATATCCTCAACTAAGGTATCTCTTGGTTTTCCACTAACAAAACCAATTTTTGCAGCAACACTCATAAAACCAGAAATAACCATTCTTTCAAAAATATGTGCAAGGGGTAAATAACTCATATGAGCACCATTCTCATCTAAAGGAACATTTGAATCTTTAATCACAGTTTCTAAAACAGCAATTAAATTCCTTTGAGATAACATAACTCCTTTTGGATCCCCTGTTGTACCACTTGTATAACAAATAGTCATAATTGTATCTGGTTTTGAAATATCTAATTCTTCATCTTTAACTTCAACATTATTTTTAATGAAATCATTTTTAAATGAATAAGCTTTAAATCCAGCATCTATTAATTTTTTTAAATTTTGTTCAGAATTACAATTTGTAGTTAAATCAAATAAAATAGCATTTTCTAATAAATCTAAATCAAATTTTTTTTTATATTCACAAGTTTGATCAACTAAATCAGGACTAACGCAAATAGTAGTTATTTTAGTTTGTTCGCAAATATATTTAAAAGCTTCTTGTCCTAAAGTTGAATATAAAGTTGCAGTAGTAACAGAATCCATTTGACATGCTAAATCAGTTACAACCCATTCAACACAATTTCTTGCAAATATTCCAATTATTTTAAAATCAATTCCTTTATATGAATCTATACTTACTAATTCAGTTATTCTTTCATGTAAATTTTTTGAGAAATTTAAACTCATTTTATATACATCAGAATAAGTGAAATATGTATATTTTTTTTCATATTCTTTTTCTCCTATTTTTTTTCTTATTCCTAAACATTCTCTGTCATGAAATTTTTTCATTTTTTCTATGTTGTTTTCTATTAGTGTTTTATTTTTGTATTTTTCAGTTCTTTCTTTTTCAAAATCAGTTATATCTGGATGAACATATGGACCACTATAATTATCACCAAATTTATGATTTGGGTCATAAAATTTATTATAGGGCCAATTTGGAAGTTTGTTCCCCATGTTTTAATAATAAATTTATTTTTTATCTTTGTGTTTTATTCAGTAAAGTTATTATTTTTTAATCAGAATAATTATTTTTTTATCTTTTTAATACGTGTAAAAAAATTTTTATTTTTATATATTTATTATTAATTAGGATTTCAAAATAATTTATTGATAAAATCAAAATATAAATTAAAAATATATAAAAATTAAATTAAATTAAATAAAAAAATTTATTTATCATTATTAATTTCATTTCCAATAGCATCAATTAATTTAGATGTATTTTCCATAATTTTAGTATAAGCTCTTCTAGCTTCTGTTAATATTTTTGTTTTTTCTTCTAATTTTCTTGTCATTTGCATAACTGTTAATTTTTTCATATCATACATACTTTTAAGAGATTGATACTGATTTCCTAACTCAGTCATTTCACTAGTTTCTTTTGTTAATTCCATTCTTAATTCATTAATAGCATTTTCTAAAATCCCAATTCTACCTTTTAATTCATTTATTATATTAGAACTATCACCCATAAACATTTCTTTTATTTCAATTATTAATTATAATAATAACAATTAAAAATAATTTTAAAAAAATATAACATAACAAAATATTTTTAAAACTTAAAAAAAAGACATAGAAATAAAAAAACTCATTGTGAATCATCTACATTATCCTCCTTTAAAATATTATTTGAATCCATTGAATCAATTTTACAAATATGACTAAAAGCTTCCATCATTTTTTGCAAACTATCTTTAATAATAGAAATAATATTATATTCAATTCCCTTTCCTCTTAATTGTTGAATAATATCTCTATATTGTTTCCCACAAGGACATCCATCAGTATAATTATCTTCTGCATCACAATTAATATCTTTACCATGAGGAGGACTTCCACAAAAATGATAAAGAAATTTCATACTATCATTTCTCCATTTAATATTATTAACAACTTCATCTAATCCATCTAAAACAGCTTCACATTCATCTTCACCTCCTTTAGCATCAAGTGAATATAAACTTTCTCTAAATTCTTTTTTATTATCTGTTAAATTGCATAAAACTTTACTTACATATGATTCATTTTCTTGATCATGATCTCGATAAGCAACTAAACCAAATTTTAATACTGAAATACTTTCTATTTTAAATTGAGATATAGTTTTATTTGCATCAAAAAGTAATTTTCTAATAAATCTTTTTATTCCTTTTATATATGGATTCATACTTCCTGTTGTGTCTACTAAGAAAATTATGTCTATTTCTGTTATATCTTTTCTAAATTGAATTTCACTGTCAAATATTAATACTGTATTTTTATCTGTTACACTGTCAAATGATTCATCTTTTGGATCATTTTTTTCATCTATGTAATGAATGTTTTGATATTGGAGTTTATTTGTTGTTGTTTCCATTTCATTGTTAAGGCCAATTTTTGATTCTTGAGATTTTTGGGTTTTTGATAATTCTGATTTGTTTTCTTCTTCCATTTCATTGTTAAGGTCAATTTTTGATTCTTGAGATTTTTGGGTTTTTGATAATTCTGATTTGTTTTCTTCTTCCATTTCATCACTTTTTACTTTGGTAATGTTACTTTCATTTTCTTCTTTGTTTAATTCAGAATTGTTTGAGTTGTCTTCACTCATTTTTTTTTAATTATTTTTTATTATGGAAAATTAAATAAGAGATTTTTCAATATTATGTTTTTTAAAAATAAACATTAAGAAAAAAATAATATATATGGATTTTAAGTATAACTCCTTAAAATAATCTCTTTTTTACAATATTTTAAAATATTAATATATAATATTATATAATATATAATATTATATAATAAATTAAAAAATTGTCAGATTAAATTTAAAAATATATTTTTTTAAATATTAATTTAAATATAATAAAATCAATAATAAAAATGCATCAAAAAAATTTCATTAATAATATTATTAAGGATAATTTTAATTTTACAATATATAATGATGCTTTTTCAAAATATAAATTATCCAAATCAATATTATTAAAATCATCTAAAAGAAAAGATTATGATTATATATATATTAATACTACATATTTAATCTTTAACGAGAAATGTAGAATTGTATCAAGATTTAAAGACTATTTAATTTATGATGACACAACTGAATTTTTAAGAAGATTTTATTCAAATAAAGAATTAAATCCACGCTTATCAAAAATTTATAATTTTTATGAAACTTATTGTAAAATTTTTCCAAACTATATGATATTACCAGAAAGTTATTATTTATATAGAAATATAAGAAAAAAGCAAAAAATGATAGATGCATTTAATGAAATTAGAAGAGAAGAAGAAGAAAATAGGAAAAATTTACAATTAGGAATAAAAACAATAGATTCAAATAAAAAAGTGAATCATTTAATTGTTTTTAATAAAAGTATTCAAGAAAGTATAAATAGATATCAACCATCTCAATTAAATAATTTAGATGATTCTAAAAGTACAATTTCAATATCTTTATATAATAAACCATTAAATAATAATAATCCAAATTCAGGTTTTGTAACACCAACTGAATCATTTAGAGATGATTATTATGATACTACGAATGCAAGTATTGAATCAATTGTAAATAATTTAAATAAAAATTTTGATATTTTAAATAATAATTTAATAGAAACTCCCAAAAGAGGAAATTCAAATAATAAAAATGAACATATTGAACAACAAAGTGCTTTAAATAATAATAGAAAATTTATTAGTCATAAAGCTGCTGTGTCTCTTATTCCTGAAAACAAAAATTTAAATATTAATATTAATAATAATAATAATTATAATAATAATATAAAAAATAATAATAAAGAAACTATTACTCAAGGTAAAAGTGAAAAGAATAAAAAAAGGAATTTAGAATTAAAATTTGATTTTCAAAAAAATATAAATAAAAGTCCAAAAAATGAAAGATTACATACAATATCAACTTTAAAAATTGAAAAAAATAAAAAATTAAAAAAAGAAGAAGAAACAAATTTTTTTAATAAAGAAGCAAAAGGAAAAAATTCTGAATTTAAATCACCTAATAGTAAAACTATATTAGAACAAAATAAATATAGTCTTCTTCCAAAAAGACCAATTACAACAACAGTTAAAACTACAAATCATTATATGCCTATTTACAAAAATAAAATTAAAGATAAAAAAAATGAAAATAATAATTATTCAGCATCAATAAATAAAGTTAATTCATTAAAAACTAAATTAGAAAAAAAAAATAATAATTCCATTAGAAAACATAATACTATGAAATCTTTAGGAAATATTTTAGATAAAAAAATTTTTTTAAATTCTTTTGTTACTAAAGAATTAAAAAAAAACAATGAAAATAATAATAAAGAAAATAAAGATTGTTCTAATCAAAAAGATAATAATTCAAAAGATAAAAATATTCATGTAAATGTTTTAAGTACAAATGAAAAGAAATTTTTGTATAAAAATTATATTGAAAAAAATAAAAATAATAGAAATTCTTATGATCCTTCAAATAGAAATAAAATCAATAAAAAAGTTAATAATAATAACTTATCAATTAATTCAAATGGTATTTCACAAAGGAAAATACATAATTTAAAAAACCCATCTTTAGACAAGAAAAATATTTTAAATTTTGAAAAAGGTTCTTTATCAGAAATGCAAAATAAAATTAAATTTGAAAGAATTGGTTCTGAAAATAATAAATTAAAATCAAGGGAAAAATTTATTGAAAAAGGAAATAATATTATTAAAAAGATTAATTATAATCATATTGATATAAATACAAAAAAGATGAAGTTTATAAAGAAATAAAATTATTTATTTATCTAAAATTTAAAATATAAAATAAAAAAAATAGAAAAAAAAAAATATTTTTATTAAATATAATAAATAATAATTAATAAAAATTTATCTAATATCCAAAATAATATATATACCAAATTAAATATTTTTAATTAAAGCTAAAAAAGCATAAATAAAAAAGAAAATTATGAGTTCATTTGTTATTGACATGTCAAATAAATCTGATTTGTAAGAAAATTATATAATAATTAAATAGTAATCTTTCTTTTCTTGTTGATGTTGGAAAAACAAATTGGTTTGAAAATGGTGAAAAACAAGGAAAAGATTATATAAATGAATCCTTAAAAGAAAAACTTCCAAAAAATACAATATTCAATATTAATTCCCTTATTTTCAATATTGAATCTCATCAAGAAGAAATTTTAAGTAAATATGATGTTTATTATAATTCAAATAATAATTCTCTTTGCATTATTATTGGAGATAATTCAAAATATGCTGATTTTTCAAAGGAAATTATGATGAATTTAATGGAATTTTCTCAAAAACTTTCAATTGCTTCTATTAATTTATTAATTTGCAGAAAAAATAAAGATTATGTTAAATTACTTCAAGGAATGTTAACTGTTGGTTTTGTTAATGAAGAAACTACTAAAACTACTACTATTAATGGAAAAAATTATAAAATCTTAACTATGTCTCTTAGTAAAGCACAAGCTGAAATTGAAGAAGTTGATTTTATGTAAATCAATTAAATAAAATAAATTTTGGAAGAGATTATAAATATAAAACTTAAAACATGATACAACAAAATGATGGTTTGAATGAGTATATTGATTAATATAATTATTTATATTAGTTAATATATTAATATTGATTTCTTTTTCTTAAAATTCTTTTTAAGAAAAGTATCAATTTCATTTAAAGACCTGATTTTTTATGAATGTTGTACTGTTGATTGTTTTATATTTGTGTTCTCTGTACCTTTATAATAAATATTATTATAAATTTAATTTTACTAAAAGATTCTATATTATATTTATTTCAAATTCTAGAAATTTTGAGTTTATTTTATAATAGTCTAATCATTTACTGTTATAATAATAAAATAAAATAATAATTAATAATTTAAATTTTATCTTAAAGAAAGTCTAAAAAAAATGGATAAAAATCCAAATAATAACAACGAAAATTCAAATAATAAAAACCAAAATGAAAATAAAGACATAAATATGAATGAAGAAGATGAGAATGAACCATTTGAAGGAGAAGAAGAGCAAATAAATCCAGAAGACATAATAGATATAGAAGAAATAGATAAAGACAAAGAAATGGATTTAGAAAACGAAAACATATTAAATGAAATAAATGATGAAATTCAATATGAAAAAGAATATCCAGACTTTTTATCAAAAGGTGAAATTTATAGTATAGCAATTTACAATTCAACATTAATAATAGGTGATGGTGAGGACACAACAACATTTTTTAATTTAGATAAAAAAGAAGTAATAAAAAGTGAAAAATATAATAAAGATAGTGTTAATTTTATAAAAATTTCCAATGATAAAAAATATATGATAACTGCTTCAGTTGATGGTACAATAAATATATTTGATACAAATGATAATTTTAAATTATTAAATACAATTAATGATCAAGATTCAGAAATTAATTGGATTGAATGGCATCCGAAAGGAAATGCTTTTGCATTTGGAACTTCTGAAGGTTCAGTTTGGATTTATCTTGCTAGTAATATTGAAAATAATTTTAATTTTTTTTCTCATACTGAATCAACTACTTGTGGTTCTTTTTGTAATTTAGGAAAAAATTTAATTAGTGGTAGTGAAGATTTATCTTTGAAAATATATGATTTAAAAAATAGAAAAGTAGAATTTACTATTAAAGGGAAAAAATTTATGCAAAATCCAATTACTTGTTTAAATGTTTCAGATAAAAAACCAATTGTTGCAATTGCATCAATTGATAATGAATTTTCAATTGTAAATTATGAAAATGGAAATATATTATTTTATATAATGTTCCCAGAAAAACAAAATTCAATAGAAACTATTCAATGGTGTAATGATAATAATTATATAGTTTTTTCTGATTCTAAATCAAATGTTCATATTTTTGATAATAATACTTTACAAATTAGAACTACTATTAAATTAGATGATGAAAATATTACTAAGATGATTAAAAGTAATATTAAATCTTATGAAATTTTTGCTAGTGGAAGTAATGGGAATTTTTATATATTTGATACTAGAGGTAATGGTTCTATTATTCAAAAAGAAAAAGTTCATAAAGATGTTATAATGGATTTTATTGTTACTGAAAAGGAAAATTTTATTATTACTTCTTCTATTGATAAAACAATTAATTTAGTTAAAGTTGTTAGTATAAATTAAAAATATAAAATAAATTTAATAATTTTATATAATTGAAATTAATATAATAATTATAAATTAATCAATGGATCCAAAAAAGTTAGAACAACACAATGGAATTTTCCCTGGAGAATTTAAATCTCCAGATTATTTTTCTCAAGACCCTAAAGTAAAAGAAAAAAGACAAAAACAAATGCAAGAAAGAATGGATGCTTTTATCCATGATTTAGAAGGTAATGAGAAAAAAGATAATAAATAAAGTATGTTTTAATTGTTTTTTGTTTAAAAAAATTAAAATTTGAGTGTTATATTTTTTATTTTTTATAATTACGTTTTTTTACCCATAAAAAATAAAAAAATAAAAAAATTTATTTAAATTTTATTTTATTTTTTAATATCATATAAATTTATTAAAAACGATGTCTGAAGAGACAATTACAATCAAAATAAAAATGACAAGTAATGCAAAGGTATATACAATTACAGTAAATAAAACATGTACAGTAGAAGAATTAAAACAAGCCTGTGAAAAAGAAACATCAATTCCAGTCCAATCTCAAAACTTAGTTTTCAAAGGAAGAATTTTAGAGAATACAAAAAAAATAGATGAATATAATGTTCAAAATGATAATACAATAATTTTAGTAAAAAAAGTATCTCCACAAGAAAAAAAAGATGAACCACCAAAACAAGAAAATCAAAACACATCAAATAATCAAAATACATCAAATAACCAAACTCAAAATACTAATACTTCTAATACTAATAATAATAATAATAATAATAACATGAATATGAATATGAATAATCCATTTGGAATGGATTTAAATAATTTATTTCAAGGAATGGGAGGAATGGAAGGAATGGGTGGATTAGGAATGGGAGGAATGAATCCTCAAATGATGAGTCAAATTCTTAATAATCCTATGTATATGCAAATGATGCAGAATTTAATGTCAGATCCAAATACTATGAATATGTTGATGAATCATCCACAAATTAAACCTTTAATTGATTCTAATCCTATGATGAGAGAAATATTTTCTAATCCTGAATTATTAAGACAAATGTTTTCTCCTGAAATGATGCAAAATATGAGTACAATGCTTAATTCAGGTGGTTTTGGTAATATGGGAATGAATCCTTTTGGAATGGGAATGCCTAATATGGGAATGGGAAATAATAATAATAACAATTCTAATCCTAATAATAATAATAATAATAATAATAATAGTAGTGGAATGCCTAATATGAATCCTTATGCTAATTTATTTAATAATATGAATATGAATATGGGTATGATGAATATGGGTAATTTTGGACAAGGAAATACTAATAATAATCCTCAAGATAATGTTGATCCTAAAGAAAAATATAAAGATCAATTAGCTCAATTGAAAGATATGGGATTCATTAATGAAGAAGCTAATATTCAAGTTTTAAAACAATGTGATGGAAATGTTCAATTTGCTATTGAGAAGTTATTAAATATGCTTAAATAATATTTTGAATAGGAATATTATTAATTTCTCAAATATTATTATTAATATTATTAAAATTATTATTTTTTCATCATATTTTTAAAATAATTATATTTAAAAAATTTAAAAAAAGAAAAATAAAATTTATTTAAAAATTGTTAAAATAATACAAAAATTATTAATTTGAAAAATTAAAAATATATTTGATTAAAAATTCAAATAAAAATCAATAATATTAACCCATATTTAGAAATAGTAAAAAACAATTTCAATTATAAATAAATATATATATTCAAAAAAATTTAAAAAAAATTAAATGGATCCAGAACAACCAAAAGAAGAGAAAAAATTATCAAATGATGAAATGTTTGACAAAATATTTGAATTTAAAATGATGGCAAAGCAATTTGCAAAAGAATCAAAAAAAGCAGAAAACGAGTATAAAAAAAATCTAACAAAAACAAAGAATTTAATGGAAAAAGGTAAATATGATCAAGCAAGAGTAACAGCAGCAGATGCAATAAGAAAAAAAAATGAAATAAATAGATATCAAGTTCTTTCATCAAAAATAGATACAATAGCACAAAGATTACAAAGTGCAATGCAAACAAATCAATTAACAGAAAAAATGAGTCAATTAACTAAATTAATGGCTGGTTCAGGTGATAAACTTAATGATATTGTTCAATTAGCTGATACCATGGAAAATTTTGAAAAAATGTTTGATGATTTAGATGTTAATAATGCTATGATGAATGAAGTTATGAATAATGTTAATGCTGGAACTATTGATGATAATGAAGTTAATTTACTTGTAAATCAAGTCGCTGAAGCTAATGGTATGAAAATTATGGATTCTTTAAATAATGCAGAGAATAATAATGTTCAAATAGGGAATAATAATGAGGTAAATTCAAATTTACAATTTAATAAATGAGAATTTATGATTATATGAATAAAAATATTAATGCTTTTTATTGAGCCTTATTATTAAAATAAAAATAATTTTTCTTTTTTATTATAATTAAGTAAGAAAAATATTATCAATTTCATTATCTTATTTCTAATTAGATTATATTTATTATTTAACAAATAACAAAAATAAAATAATAATATAATAATAACTATATTCATTCTTAATTTGAATTATTAAGAATATCTTAATTTTTTTCAAAAAAAAAGATTATAATAATAATTTTATATAATAAATTTTAATAAAAAGAAAAAAGAATATATTTATTAGATATAATAAAATTTATTTTCTTTTTTTATGTCCATCAGAACGTCTCCTATTATTAATAATATTTTGATTTTTATTTGAACGTCTTCTTTGTCCAACATTCATATTCTCATAATCAAAATTTTCTCCAGAAGGTAAAGCCATAGGTTGTCCTCTATTCCCATTATTAAACCCATTCCCTAATCTATAATTATTACCTCTCATATTATTCATCAACTGATAATTTTTCTCAAATCCAACTTTCTGTCTATAATCATTATATTCTTTATTAAAATTATCTAAATCTTCTTCATTCATTCCTCTAAAAATATTATGTTCTTCTTGTTCACCAGTATTTTTATTTCTTTGTTTAATTAACTTAGCACCTCTATTATCTAAAAGTCTTTGATGAGCAGCTTTTTGTATTCCATTACTATTTTTATAAGCTTCTTGTTTTTCTGATATTTTATGACCATCTTCACCAATTTGTCTAATAGATCTTGATTGATATGATTCTTGTACAGGTTGACCTGATGAATAATCAACTTTACTTATGTAACTTTGAGATATTACTGTTCCTTTATTTGCTCCTCTAATATTGTGATTATTTCCATTTATTAAATTGACTTGCATGTTATTGAACTCGTTGTTCATGTCTCCTAGTAAATTTCCTAAGTTGTGCCTTCCGAAGCCAAAACCTGAAAACATGTCATCAAATGGATCACTGAAATCATCTATACCAAAAAATGGTCTGTTCATAAAGTCGTTTAATATATTGTTCATTGGATTACTTCTATGTTGTCTGTTGTAATGTGATGGATTTCCATATGGATTTTGTGAACTACTTCTTTCATAATTTTTTCTATGTTTGGACATTTTTTTTTTATTTAAATTTTTAAAAAAAGAATTTTCTTAAATAGTTTTTTTCAAATATATATTCTATAGAAAAAAATAAAAAAAAATAAAAAGTTAATATATTAAAAAATTATATAAAAAAAAATTTAACGTAAATAACAAAACAAAATATTTTTTAAAATAAAAATATTATTAAGGAATAAAAATTCTATCAGTACTTTCATGAATTTTAGTAGGTTTATCATTAGCACAATCAACACCTTTTGGTTTAGCACTACCAGAAGGTCCTTTAACAATAACAGCAAAATATTCCCAATCATTCATAGGTTCACCATAAGTTAATTTATAATTTCTATCAACAACATTAACTTTTTCAATTTTTGCTCCTCTAACAACAATAATATCTTGCTTTAAAAAATCAATTGTGTATTGTTTATTAATAAATGGATCATCTGTATTTTCAACTAAAGCCCAAGTTCCATCCTCATTTTTTATTGGCTTTTTTGGAGCAACTGAACTTATTAAAACATCCTCTAATCTTTTTTCATTTGATATTAACATTGGAGTTTCTAATGATATTGGATCGGATAATATACCATGAAATGATGATAGGACCATATCGATATTTGGATTTGGTTTATTTGCCATTAAGTTAATTTTAAAAAAATTATTTTTTTTTTTGGGAAAAAATATAAATTTTAATTTTATATTTTATAATAAAATTTTAAAATTATTTAACATATTTTATTTTACTCTTTTTCTTCATCATCAAGATACATTTCACCTTGATCTCCTGTACCTAATTCTTTATCAGTGTCTGATTCTAATCCTTCTTCATCAGGACCTCTTTTTTTTCTTTTTTTTTCTTTTACTTTATTTTCATCTTCTTCATCTTCTATATAACCACCAACATATGGATTTTCTTCATTTCCAATTTTTTGATTTCCATTTTTCATTTTATTAATTAAACTATCTAATCTACCATCATTTTTATTTAAAATTGAAGAATAATAATAAATTCCTTCTTGTGTATTTGGTGAAAATTCATTAAATTCATTTATTATTTCATCTTCATTTAATGAATCTTTATTATCATATTTTTTTAAATGTTCTTTCAATTTATCGGAAGCATCGAATAATTTATTATTACAAATACATTTATTTCTATCATTTAATTCTGGTGCATTTTCACTATCTCTATATAAATCTTTCATTTTATGACAGAAACTAGAATCATCTTCGTCTATTTCTAATTCATTTAATTTATCTGCTACTTCATTTGAATTCTTTAATTTTAAATACTCTACAATTATATTTCTTTCAATTGCTTTAAATGACTTGAATTGATTATTTAATTCATCATCTGTTCCAGAAGAAACATTATCAATAAAATTAGATATTTTAATATGATTTTTATCTAATTTTTCCTTTACTAAATCTAAAACTTCATTTTGATTACTTTCATTACATGAAGTTAAATGTGAATAAATTTGTTTAAGACTAGAATCATTTCTACATTTATCCATTTGATTAAGACATCGTTTTACTTCTGGAGAATCTTTATCAAGATTAATAAGTTTATAGAAATTTCTACATAATTCTCTTTTTTTAATAGGGAAATTAGTAAATTTATCATTAAATTCATCTTCAGAATAATTTTGACAATTTTTGACAAATCCATAAATATCAGGTTGTAATAATTCAATATTATGATTAAAATATTGTTTAATATAAGGATATTTTTTCAATTTTGAATTATCAATATTTGATAATCTATGATTAAATAAATAATAACAAAATTCATTTAAATAAGCATCATCATCATCAAATGGGTCATTTAATTTTATTGAATAACATTTTGCAACTCTATCATAATAATCATATGATCTAAAATCTGCAACAGCGTCATTTAATGCTTGAGTCTTTGGATCATTTTCTAATATTTGTAATTTAGCTTCAGATAATTTATTTTTAATTTCTTCATTTAAAGCATTAAATTCATTTTCCTTTTCTGTTCCTTTATTTTTATATAAAGAATTTAATGCATCTTGCATATTTACTAATGTATCATTAATTCCTTTATTTGGAGTAAATACTGTATTTATATAAGTTTCTATTTCTTCTTTATCTAATTCTTTTAATTTTTCTAATTGTGATTCTTTTTCATTGAAGTCAATACAGTCTTCATAATGTTTATATTTAGAAAATTCAGATGATATTCCCATAGGTAATGATTCTTTTATTTCATTAAAATTATTTTTAGTAGATAAATATTTTCCATCAGGTAATTCATTAATATCATTGTCATTATTATCATCAATTTCACCACCTCCAGTCATTTGACCAATTTCACCATCATCATCTTCTTCATCTCCAATCATGATGTTGCCAGCTTCAATTAGAGCTATTTCACCTTCATCTTCCTCATCTCCAATCATGACGCCGCCACCTTCCATTTGTACTACTTCTCCTTCATCTTCTTCATCTCCAATCATGACGCCACCACCTTCCATTTGTACTACTTCTCCTTCATCTTCTTCATCT
>Ga0256407_10008762_pt1 | contig 14714 bp, 14 predicted proteins | sample RumenRJG_04DNA_FD_193489 | JGI IMG/M metagenome (GOLD analysis project Ga0256407, IMG submission 193489) | Bovine rumen microbial communities from Lethbridge, Alberta, Canada - RJG_04 | ecosystem: Host-associated > Mammals > Digestive system > Stomach > Rumen | place: Canada: Alberta... | reverse complement strand
AGAGGGGGACTTGACCCCTCGACACCGCGGGTATGAACCGCGTGCTCTAGCCAGCTGAGCTATCTCGCCATATGTCTGCCGCTTCATCAGTCAGCTTTTATAGTATACGAAACCGAAGAATTTTTGTCAACTCATAAAATAAAAAAAATCGGATCAGTCAATCTGTTCTTTACAAAACGGCAAAAGCGTAAGAAGATACTTGTATTGTCGATTGTCAGGATTACTATGTTCCGGGAGGATAAAATGTCAGGACCTATAGCATTTATACTTGCGATGATGATCAGCGCGGCTGTCGCAGTCGGGGACGCAGACTTCAGCGGTATCATCGAGGAAGCTGAAAGAATAGAGCAGGAAAGCAAAGAAAAAACTGAAGCGGCCGAGTATCTGATCGCGATTGATCCGGGACACCAGGAAAGAGGGAACTTCGGACAGGAGCCGATCGGTCCCGGCGCATCAGAAATGAAGACGAAAGTAGCCGGAGGAACAAAAGGCACATCGACCGGCGTTCCGGAATATCAGCTTACTCTGGATGTCAGCCTTAAACTGAGAGATATTCTTAAGGACAAGGGATACAGAGTCCTGATGATCCGGGAGACGAACGATGTGGATATAACAAACTCCGAGCGGGCGAAAATGGCCAATGAAGCGGATGCGGATGTATTTGTGAGGATACACGCCAACGGATCGGAGAGCTCTTCCGCAAACGGCGCAATGACGATCTGCCAGACTTCATCCAACCCTTATAACAGTGAACTCTATGAGAAATCCAGGAGTCTTTCACAGAAGGTGCTTGACGCCTATACAGAGGCAACCGGAATACGTAAGGAACGTGTCTGGGAAACCGATACTATGAGCGGGATCAACTGGTGCACAGTTCCGGTCACCATCATTGAAGTCGGATATATGACAAATCCGGAAGAAGATGAAAAAATGCAGGACCCGGACTTCCAGGAATTAATGGCGGAAGGGATCACTGAAGGGATAGAGAATTACTTGTCGGAGCAGGAGGAAGACGGCGGCACGGGAACAGACGAAGGAGTGGAAGCGTCTTCAGAAGAAGAGACTGCAGAAGAAGAGACTTCAGTGGAATCGTCTTCAGAAGAATCGGCGTCAGAGGTAGAGATGCCTGAAACCGATTTATCCAGGGAAGGCGCATCAGAAGCCGCTTCCTCAGAAACAGCCGTGTCGGATGAAGATGAGATCGAACCGACGGATGATAAGGAACCGGAGAGCGGCGGGGGAAAAACTGCGAATGAGAGGAAGATCACAGTTTACACTGCACCGGCCTCAAAGACAGAGAGATCGGCAAAGGAGCTTGAAAAGATCGTGACGCAGACCGGCGATCACGTGATCAGACGCCGCGAATTGGAAAGATATATCAGAGCCGGCGTCAAAATGGTGAAATTGAAAAAGAGGCTTAATGAGGAGATCGATAAACTCGGAGGAAAGTGGTCGCTGTATTTAAAGCGGATGGACACAAATCAGACTATCGGGATAAACGACGATGAGAAGATGGTCGCCGCGAGTCTGATCAAACTCTTTATCGCAGGAGAGTTCTATACTTTGGCCGAAGAGGGTGAACTCGACGCGGACAGCTTCCGCAGCAGTCCGGACCTGATGATCTCTGCCAGTGACAACGGAGCGGCTAATACCCTTATCAGCGCGTGTACGATGGATAAGATCAATGAGTTCGCGCGGGAAAACGGATATGAGGAGACTGAGCTGAACCGCAGGATGCTGGAGTGGAACGGCACAGAAAACTATACTTCGGCCCGGGACTGCGGGAAAATGCTCGAGAAGGTCCTAAAAGGAGAATATGTGAGCGAAGAGGCTTCGGAGCGGATCCTGGAGGACCTGCGAAGCCAGCAGAGGACTTCAAAGATCCCCGCAGGCGTGCCCAAAGAGGTCAAAACCGGCAATAAGACCGGCGAGCTGGATAATGTGGACAATGACGCGGCGATCATATGGGCCCCTGATTGTACTTATATTCTGTGCATCATGAGCAGCGATACCGGCGGAAGGATCGCGGAGATCAGAAAACTCTCATCAATTGTATACGATGCAATTGGCGCTTCGGAGGATTAGTGAGTCATACCGGTATGCAAATAAAGCGCTGAAATGCTATAATTGAAAACACTATTATTCAAAATTGAAGGGGGGACATCATGGAATTTTTCAAGAATGCAGTTAAGAAGTATACCGATACCAGCCTGATACTCAGGATTGTGATCGGCCTTGTGATCGGTGCGATCCTTGGAATGACGTTAAAGAGCTGGACCTGGGTGGGACTGCTCGGAACTCTGTTTGTGGGCGCGCTGCGCGCGATCGCGCCGATCCTCGTCTTTGTCCTGATCATCAGTGCGCTCAGCACGGGACAGAGCAAACTGGACCGCAAATTCGGACTCGTACTGTTCTTTTATATGTTCAGTACATTTCTCGCTGCAGCGGCAGGTGTGACAGCCAGTTTCCTGTTCCCCGTGACATTGAAACTCGGCGAAGCGGCCCAGTCCGATACTGTTCCTCAGAATGTCGGCGAGGTACTCCAGAATCTCCTTGTGAAAATGGTGGAGAACCCGGTGTCCGCGATCATTAACGGAAACTATATCGGAATCCTGTTCTGGGCTGTGGTCCTCGGAATCGCGTTTAAAAAGATCGCGGCCGCTGAGACCAGAACGATGCTCAAGGACGCGTCCGAGGCCGTTGCAATGGCGGTCAGAGGGGTCATCAATTTCGCCCCTTTCGGAATCTGCGGCCTGGTATTCAGCACGGTTTCCGAATACGGTCTGTCGGTGTTTAAGGATTACGGACGGCTCCTCGTGGTGCTCGTCGGCTGCATGATGTTCGTGGCACTTGTGATCGATCCTTTTATCGCTTTCCTGTTCATGAGAAGAAATCCTTATCCGCTGGTATTCAGATGCCTTAGAGAGAGCGGCATCACCGCATTCTTTACACGAAGCAGCGCGGCCAATATCCCGGTGAATATGGAACTGTGCGAGAAACTCGGCCTTGACAAGGATATGTATTCGGTATCCATTCCGCTGGGCGCGACGATCAACATGGACGGCGCGGCGATCACGATCACAGTAATGGCTCTGGCAGCCGCCAATACAGTTGGCGTTCATGTGGATATCCCCTCAGCGCTTTTCCTGAGCATCGTATCCACTTTGGCAGCCTGCGGCGCTTCCGGTGTTGCAGGCGGATCCCTTCTGCTGATCCCCATGGCGTGCTCACTGTTCGGTATTTCCAATGACGTCGCAATGCAGGTCGTCGGCGTCGGATTTATCATCGGCGTGATCCAGGACAGCGTCGAGACAATGCTCAACTCCTCCGGTGATGTCATGTTCGCGGCTACCGCTGAATACTCCACCTGGATCAAGGAAGGAAGAGAGGACGATCTTCCCACATTCCTGGGCGGAAAGAGAAAAGTTGAGGTCTGATCACAAGGAAAACGTTGCGTATTGAACGAAGTTGCCTTATGATACAGTTGCAAAACGGAAATGTGTTGGTACAAAGTCTACAGTAGTTGGCCGTTTGCCGGGGATTCCGAGAGGAGTTCCCGGTGAACTTAACAGAGAGGAGAGATATTTTGGCAGACTTTGAGAAAATTCTGAGAGAAACAAGTTATCCGGGCCGCGGCATCATGATCGGAAGAACTGCCGACGGAACTAAGGCTGTGACCGCTTATTTCATCATGGGCAGAAGCGTCAACAGCCGCAACCGCATCTTCGTGGAAGACGGAGAGGGAATCCGCACAGAGGCTTTTGATCCTTCCAAGATGGAAGATCCCAGCCTTATCATCTATGCGCCCGTCCGTGTCTACGGCAACAAGACGATCGTGACAAACGGAGACCAGACGGATACGATCTACGAAGGTCTTGACAAGCAGTTCACGTTCGAGCAGTCACTCCGCTCAAGAGAGTTTGAGCCTGACGCTCCCAACTATACACCCAGGATTTCCGGCGTCATGCATGTGGAGAAGAACAGGTTTAACTACGCAATGTCCATTTTAAAGAGCGATCAGGGTGATCCTTCCTCCTGCCTCCGCTATACATTCGCGTATGAGAACCCTAAGGCCGGAGAGGGCCGTTTCATTTCCACCTATATGGGCGACGGCAATCCGCTTCCGAGTTTTGAAGGAGAGCCCAGGGCTCTGGAACTTGATGCGGCGTTCACAGAGAATATCGATGTTTTCACAGAGCGCGTTTGGAAAGCGCTCAACGAGGACAACAAAGTTTCCCTGTTTGTCCGCTTCATCGACATCGCTTCCGGGAACTATGAGACCAGGATCGTCAACAAGAATCAGTGAGCAAGGAGAATAAGAACAGAATGAAAGAAATGGAACTCAAATACGGATGCAATCCCAACCAGAAGCCGTCCCGCGTTTACATGGAAGACGGATCCGATCTCCCCTTCGAGGTCCTTTACGGAAGACCCGGATACATCAACCTTCTTGACGCGTTCAACGGATGGCAGCTTGTAAGCGAACTCAAAAAAGCGACCGGCAAAGTGGCCGCGACTTCTTTCAAGCATGTTTCTCCCGCAGGCGCAGCGATCGGACTTCCTCTTACGGATGTCGAGAAGAAGATCTACTGGGTAGAGGATATGGGAGAGCTGACTCCTATGGGCAGCGCCTATGCGCGTGCGCGCGGAGCGGACAGAATGTCTTCCTTCGGCGATTTCATTTCCCTTTCCGATACATGTGATGTCTGCACAGCCAAGCTGGTTTCCCGGGAAGTTTCTGACGGAATCATCGCTCCCGACTATGAGCCGGAAGCTCTTGAGATCCTCAGAAAGAAGAAAAAAGGCAACTACTGCGTTCTGAAGATCAACCCTGATTACAAGCCCGCCGCTCTGGAGAAAAAGCAGGTGTTCGGCATTACTTTCGAGCAGGGAAGAAATGAACTTGTCATCGATGATGCTCTGTTCGCAAACATCGTAACAGAGAACAAAGAGCTTCCTCAGGCGGCCCGCGATGATATGGCGATCGCTCTGATCACTCTTAAGTATACACAGTCCAACTCTGTCTGTTATGTAAAAGGCGGTCAGGCAATCGGTATCGGCGCAGGACAGCAGTCCAGAATTCACTGCACAAGACTTGCGGGAAGCAAAGCGGACAACTGGTATCTCCGCCAGTCTCCTCAGGTTCTGGGCCTTCCCTTTAAAGAGGGGATCCGCAGAGCGGACAGAGACAACGCGATCGATCTGTACATGGGCGAGGACTATATGGACGTGCTTGCTGACGGCAAGTGGGAAGCGCTCTTTACTGAGAAGCCCGCAGTCTTCACCGCAGAGGAAAAGAGAGCATGGCTCGATGGAAATACGGATGTTACTCTTGGTTCCGACGCATTCTTCCCCTTCGGAGACAACATTGAGAGAGCGTTCCGCAGCGGCGTGAAGTATGTCGCGCAGCCCGGCGGCAGTGTTAGAGATGACAATGTCATTGAGGCCTGCAACAGCCACAATATGGTGATGTGCTTTACAGGGATCCGCCTGTTCCACCATTGATCTCAAAATGCAGTTCAGAAGAACCCTGCCGGGTGCGGGAAGCACGGACTTTTACCTGACAGATCCGGAAAACGGAGGGCTCAGCATAGAACAGCAGGAATATGCGGCGGACCTTATAATAGCCTATCGGAGGAAGTATCCGGATCTGAAGATAAATGCGGTCTGGGACTTCGGAATGGAGGAGGCGGACCCGGTCCAAAGTGAAAAATACGGCGTATTTGCGGATAACAGAGACAACGCTGTTTACAATGCTAAAATGCTGACTGTTTCCATAAACCATGCAAAAGTCAGAAATATGTCCTGCGAGACAGACCCGGAACAGATCAGTGAGATCGAAGCGTATTATGCCGGGCTTTCTGATCTTGCTAAGCGGTATGCCGCAAGGCAGAAGGAGCTGCTTGCACAGGGAATTCCATGGCCGAAGACAGAGGGCATCATCAGAGAAGAGATGCAGATCGTGCCTTGCGCGGAGAATATGTTGTCCGCCGGCGATCTCTATTTTGCCGATGTGCAGGCGATCCGCATGCTGGAGAACACAGAGAGTCTTAAGCGGCTCCTGATCCATGAGATAGGGCACATGCTCTCGGAAGAAACCGGTGCGGTTGCTCACAAAAAGATCCGGAAACTGTTCGGAAAATGCAGGGACGGCTTTGAGAATATTTACGAGTTTTGCGCGGAGTGTTTCATGGCGTCTGAACTCACGGACAGGATAAAACTTGCAAATGAATACAGAGAGACGCTGATGAGCGTGATGTAAAAATAAAGGGCTGTGACGGAAATCACAGCCCTTTTCATATTATTCAGTCTTCTTTTATCATGTGGTTTCTGAGATATCGCATTACATCCCTTCTGGTTATGATTCCTATAAAGGCGCCGGTGTCGTCGATGACGGGAACGAAGTTCTGGATGGTCACGGAATCCAGCAGATCCTCAATATCCGCGTCAGCCTTGACAGCGCCGTAATCTCTGCGCCTTGTGATAGACTTGAGGGGCCTGGTGCCTGCCTCTGCCAGAGTCTGGGAAGGATTGTTGTACAGTTCCCGCAGAATATCATCGTTCGCGAGAGTGCCTTCATACCTGCCCGTGATTTCGTTGATCACGGGGACAGTTGTGAAGCGGTACTTCAGCATCTTCTTCGCCGCCTCGCCTACAGTATCGGAACTGTGGACATATCCGACGTCAACTTTGGGTGTCAGAAAAAACAATATATTCATAAATCAGCCTTTCTGTTATTGATAGTAAAGTATATTCTTTCCGAGTTTGTCCGCGGCTTCACGGCCCTGGCAATACTCCACGATGGCCAGTGCAAACGGAATAGCGGTACCCATTGCACGGCTTGTGATGATATTCCCGGAAGTGACAGATTTTTCCTTTACAAGTTCGGCGCCATTGTCGAGAAGGAGCTGCTCGACGGTAGGGTTGCAGGCGGCTCTGATACCGCTGAGCAGTCCCAGATCCGCAAAGATCGAGGGAGCGGCGCAGATCGCGGCGATCAGTTTCCCTTCTCTGTGGAAGCGGACTACCTGCTTCATCAGCGGCGCGCAGGCTCTGAGATTAGGAGTTCCGGGAACGCCTCCGGGAAGGATGAGCATATCATATTCATCAAAGTTCAGATGATCGATCGCGGTATCGGCGACGACGGTCACATTGTGGGAAGTGACAACTACCGGAGTGCTGTTCACAGAAACCTTAGTGCAGGGAATACCTGCGCGGAAGAGAACATCGGCAACGGTCAGAGCTTCGATCGTCTCGCAGCCATTCGCGAGAAAGAGGGCGGCTTTGTGTTCAGATACATTATTAGACATGATTGTTGTCTCCTTAAAACAGATAAATGATCGGATAATGAGAGCGGGATCCGGACAGTTCCGGTCGCGCTTTTTTGACATTCTCATTATAAGGGATAAAAGAAAGAAATGTGTGAATTTGTGATGAAAGTTCTATAAAAACGGCGGCGCTTTTGGTACAATATGTTTAGTTAAAATTGTGACACTGTTTATCCGCATATGGGCAGAAACGGAAAACAGACCGCATTAGCTCGGTGTATATCTACAGTACAGAGAGTGTCGAAAGGAGAATAGAATGGTAACCAATGATGCTACACTGGTGCGTCTTAAGCACAAGATCATGGAGGAAACTGCTAAACTGGCATGGGAAGGCAAACTCGACGAAGAGCATAAGGAGAAACTGATCTATCAGATCATCCCGGGTCCCATGGCGACATACCGCTGCTGTGTATACAAAGAGAGAGAACTTGTTAAGCAGAGGATCAGACTTTCTCTTGCACAGTGTCCTGACGGAATTTCCCAGTCTGAGAATATTGTACAGGTCATCCGCCCTGCATGTGAGGAATGTCCTCTGTCCGCTTATACTGTAACGGATAACTGCCGTCTGTGCATGGGCAAGGCATGTATCAATTCCTGTAAGTTCGGCGCGATCTCGATCGGTGAGCGCAGAACTCATATCGATCCCAATAAGTGCAAAGAGTGCGGCATGTGCGCGAAGGCCTGCCCTTACGGCGCGATCGCTCATCTTGTACGTCCCTGCAAGAAGGCCTGCCCTGTCGGCGCGATCACTTATGATGACAACGGCATCTGCGTCATCGACGAGAGCAAGTGCATCCAGTGCGGTCACTGCATCCACTCCTGTCCTTTCGGCGCGATCGGATCCAAGACCTATCTGGTGGACATCATCAATGATATCCGCGCGGGCAAGGAAGTCATCGCCATGGTCGCTCCCGCTACAGAGGGACAGTTCGGCGGAGATATCACAATGAAGTCCATCAAGGAAGCTTTCCTCAAGATGGGATTTGCCGATATGATCGAAGTCGGTCTGGGCGGCGATATGACAGCGGCTTATGAGTCCATAGAATGGTATGAGGCCAAGGAAGAAGGCAAGAAGATGACCACTTCCTGCTGCCCCGCTTTCATGAACATGATCAAGAAGCACTTCCCCAAGCAGTACGAGGAGAATGTATCCGCTACGGTTTCTCCTATGTGCGCGATCTCCAGATATCTTAAGGCAACACGCCCCGGCTGTGTGACAGTATTCCTCGGCCCCTGCATCGCTAAGAAGTCTGAGGCGGCTGACAAGAGCATTCCGGGCAACGCCGATTATGTTATCACTTACGGTGAGTTCCGCGCGCTCATGCGCTCCAAGGGAATCCAGGTTGAATCGGATGACAACTCCTATCAGGAATCCTCGATCTGGGGCAAACGCTTCGCTACATCCGGCGGCGTAGCGAACGCGGTTCTCGAGTGCATGCACGAGAGAGGACAGGATACTTCTCATATCACCTATGTACAGGTCGCGGGCGGCACAGAGTGCAAGACAACTCTGACAATGCTCAAGGCCGGACGCCTGAAGGAAGACTTTGTAGAAGGCATGATCTGCGAGGGCGGCTGCGTAGGCGGACCTTCCAAGCATAAGACAGAGATGGAGATCAAGAGAGCCAGAGAAGGCCTTCTCAAGCAGGCGGACGGCCGCAAGGTCCTCGAGAACCTCAAGTCTTATCCTATGGACAAGTTCTCCATGTACCGCGACGGCCACATGGACGAAACCTGCAAGGTCGAGATCAACGGCTGAGCATGGCTATGAGCGGAGAGGCTTTTAGGGAGCCTGCCGCGACAGATGAATGATTTTGAAAAAGAGGCTGTGAAGAAAAGAGTTTGACATTAAACTCATTCTTCACAGCCTTTCTTTTTCGTAATCTGAATGCTATAATAGTATGCCGTAACAGATGTTTTAAATGAGAATGAGGATTATTATGCGGATCGGAACAGGATATGATGTGCACAAACTTGTGGAGGGACGCAAGCTGATCATGGGCGGCGTCAGGATCCCTTATGAGAAGGGACTGCTCGGTCACTCGGACGCGGATGTTCTCGCGCATGCGATCATGGACGCCCTGCTCGGCGCGGCGGCACTTGGGGATATAGGCAAGCATTTCCCTGACACAGATGAGAGATATAAAGGCGCGGATTCCATGGAACTGATGCGGGAGGTCAGGAGGATCCTTGAGGAGAATTGTTTCCTGATCGGCAATGTAGATGCGACTATTATCGCGCAGGCGCCCAAGATGCGGCCTCATATCGATAAGATGCGGCAAAACATCGCGGACGCGCTGCAGATCGATCTCTCACAGGTAAGCGTCAAAGCGACAACGGAAGAATGGCTCGGATTTACGGGACGCGGAGAGGGAATCTCTGTGCAGGCGGTCGCGCTGATCACATCTCCTATGGATCTGGATGCAGTACCTTTATACAGTTCGGAAGGCGGATGCGCGGGTTGTCCGGCCAGACAGTGAACGAACTTTCGGTGAAGAACAGGCTTAAGGCAGTAATGCTGCCTATAATAAATAAAGCGAGGAATAAGAATGAAGATCTTTAACACAATGTCCAGGAGCAAAGAGGAATTTGTGCCGATCAAACCCGGCAAGGTCAGCATGTACGTATGCGGCCCCACAGTCTATAACCTGATCCATATCGGCAACGCCCGCCCCATGATCGTGTTTGACACGGTGAGACGCTATTTTGAATACAAGGGATATAAGGTCAACTATGTATCCAACTTTACGGATGTAGACGACAAGATCATTAAGAAAGCGCTGGAAGAAGGCGTCGATTCTTCCGTGATCTCCGAGAGATATATCATGGAGTGCAAGAAGGATATGGCAAGCCTCAATGTCAAGCCGGCGACGATGCACCCCAGGGCGACACTTGAGATCGACGGCATGATCGAAATGATCAAAACATTGATCGACAAGGGCTACGCGTATGTTGCGGAAGACGGAACGGTCTACTACAGCACAAGAAAATTTGAGGGGTACGGCAAGCTGTCCCACAAGGATCTGGACAATATGCGAAGCGGCAACCGCGATCTGAAGGTCACCGGCGCGGACCAGAAGCAGGATCCGCTGGATTTCGTGCTCTGGAAACCGAAGAAAGACGGAGAGCCTTACTGGGATTGCCCCTGGTGCAAGGGAAGACCCGGCTGGCATATCGAGTGCTCCGTCATGAGCAAACGCTATCTCGGTCCTGAGATCGACATCCATGCCGGCGGCGAGGACCTTATATTCCCTCACCACGAGAATGAGATCGCGCAGTCTGAGGCGGCAAACGGAGTTCCTTTTGCAAAATACTGGATGCACAACGCATTCCTGAACATTGACGGCGTCAAGATGGCCAAGTCCAAGGGCAATTTCTTCACGGTACGCGACATTATCGCGCAGTATGACCCGCAGGTACTTCGCTACTTCATGCTTTCCTCCCATTACAGAAGCCCTCTGAACTTCAGCAGAGAGCTGATGGAGTCCGCTAAGGCTTCTTACGAGAGGATCCTCAACTGCGGCGAAAACCTGAAATTCCTCCTGGGCAAGGCAGAAGGCTCCCTGACAGAGGAAGAGGCAGCTCAGCTTGCGGAAGCGGAGAGCTACCGCACTCAGTTTGAGACTGCAATGGACGACGATTTTAATACGGCTGACGCGATCTCTGCGGTATTTGAACTTGTCAAATGGATCAACAGCCGTGTAAGCGGCGCTTCCTCCAAAGAGTTTATAGAAAAACTGGACGGAGAGCTCCATGACCTGACCGATGTCTGCGGACTGATCATTGAGAGAGATAACGAGCTTGAAGATGATCTCGCGGCATATGTCGAGGAGAAGATCGCCGAGAGAAAGGCGGCCAAGAAAGCGAGAGACTTCGCGAAAGCTGACGCGATCCGCGACGAACTCAAGGCGAAAGGTATCATATTGGAAGATACCAGAGAAGGAGTTAAATGGAAGAAAGCCTGAGAACTCTGATCCTCAAGGAGTTTCCTCATGATGAGATCGACATACGCACATATTCCCCGGGAACACTGGCTTTTCTGGGGGATGCGGTCTACTCTCTTGTGATCAGGACTATTCTGGTGTCCAAGGGAAACCGTCAAGCGGAGAAACTTCATAACGAGACTACCTATTATGTCCGCGCCGAGCAGCAGGCGGCCATTGGATTGGCTGTTTACGACATCATGACGGAAGAGGAGAAGAAAGTATACAGACGAGGAAGAAATTCCAACCCGTATCATCACGCAAAGAGTTCCTCATTGGAGGAATATCTTCAAGCAACCGCACTGGAGGCCCTGTGCGGTTACTTGTATTTACAGGACAGGACTGACCGGCTGCTGGAACTGCTGCGGGAAGGCATCAGAAGAGCGGATCGCAAGGGCAGACTTGGCCCGAGAAAGATCTACGAAGAAGAGACAGGAGAATACAAAGAGAATGAATGAGAATCGGATCGAGGGCAGAAACGCCGTGATCGAAGCCTTCCGCTCGGGGAGAACGATCGACAGGCTGTATATGCTTGACGGAAGTAAAGAAGGCGCCATGCAGACTGTGCGCAAAGAGGCCGCTAAGCATGGAACGCCTGTGAAATATGTCACCAAGCAGCGTCTTGACCAGATGTCGGAAACGGGAAGGCATCAGGGAGTGATCGCCGAGATCGCCGCCTACTCCTACGGAGAGATGGAAGATCTGTTTGAGAAAGCAAAAGAGAGAGGAGAGGACCCTTTCTTTGTACTGCTCGACGGAATTGAGGATCCCCATAACCTGGGCGCGATCATCAGGACGGCGAATCTGGCCGGCGCCCACGGAGTGATCATACCCAAGGACAGGGCCGTAGGGCTCACCGCGACAGTAGCCAAGGCGTCGGCAGGCGCGATCAATTACACTCCGGTGGTCAAGGTGACCAATCTGGTGCGCACTATGGAGAAGCTCGCGTACAGAGGATTATGGTTCGTCTGCGCGGATATGGACGGCGAAACGATGACGAAGCTTAATCTCAAGGGCCCTATCGGACTTGTGATCGGTGCGGAAGGCAGCGGCGTGAGCAGACTGGTGAAGGAAAAATGCGATATGATCGCTTCCATCCCTATGAAGGGAGAGATCGATTCTCTCAACGCATCGGTAGCTATGGGCGTTCTCGCCTATGAGATCGTCCGCCAGAGAGGCCTGTAACCCCGCGCGGGTATATTTTGCCCTTTTGGAGCGGCAGGAAATATGAGAAGAGAAAAATACGGGAATATGACAGACGAGGATCTGATCGCTCTGTTTCGGGATGGCGATCAGGAGGCAATGGAACATCTCCTGGACAAGTATAAGGAGATGGTTCTCAAAAAAGCGCGGTCCATGTATATACTTGGCGGGGATTCAGACGACCTGATCCAGGAGGGAATGCTGGGGCTGTTCAAGGCAGTGCGCGATTATGACAGCGGCAGAGACGCAAGTTTCAGCACGTTCGCCCAGCTCTGCGTTACAAGACAGCTCTACACTGCGGTCAAAGCTTCCGCGAGAAAAAAACACCTGCCGCTGAACACGGCGATCTCTCTGAGCCGCCCCTTGAGAGAAAGCGGCGTGGGAGAGGACGAGGAGCTGATGGACTGCCTGGAAGCCGACGCCCGCTCTAACCCCGAGGAGTATATCATAGGGCAGGAGGAAATGGAGAGGCTCGAAGAAAAGATTGAGAAGGAACTGAGCCCTTTGGAAAAACAGGTCCTGGAACTGTATCTGACAGGAATGGGATATGTGGAGATCGCCCATGTGCTGAACAGGGACGAGAAATCTACAGATAACGCGCTTCAGAGAATCAGGACCAAGCTCAAAAAGAGGAGGTAATAAAGAGATGTCAATGAATCCTATGCAGCTTATGCAGCTGGCTGAACGACTGAGGATCTTCAGGTCCCAGCACCCCAAGGTGCTTGAGTTCATGCATGATGTGGTCAGAAATGACCTGCAGCCCGGCGTCGTCATGGAACTGCGCGTGACGGATAACGACGGAAGGACATCCGTCACCAACATCAGGCTGACTGAGGAAGATGTCGAGACGATCGGGATCCTGAAGGAACTCAGAGGCGAAAACTGACATCCGGATTATTAAAATAATGTACATCAGGTAAATAAAAAAGGACTGCATATCAGCAGTCCTTTTTTCATGCTGTTATTGCCTGGCGCCGTCACTTGAGAAGGTGTATGTTTTGCCGTCAATTGTCCGTGTGCCAGTGACCATAACTCCGGTAGCGGGGTCGAGGTAGTACCATGCGCCCTTTTCAGCTACCCACTCCCATCCGGTGTGCATGTATCCGCTTACAGGATCGAAGTAGTATTTTTTGCCGTCGATTCGCTTCCAGCGAAGGAGCATCTGACAGTCATTGTTGAAATAATACTTTTTGCCGCCAATCGTCTTCCAGCCTTTCGCGCACAGACCGTTAGAGTCAAAATAGTAGATCTCGCCGTCGATATTCTGGAAACAGTTAGTAAGGTAGGAACCGCCGACCTTAAACTTCCAGCTGCTTCCGGAAGAGATCCATGTCCCGGAGGAGGCGCTCCTGTAAGAAGCAGTAGTATTTGAAGGCAGGCAGCTGAAGTGGACTACCTGACGCGCCGTGCTGGGCGCACTGCTGATGATCACGCCGTAACCTGCGGCACACTCAACGACTTTACCGCCGCCGATGTAGATCGCCACATGGCTGTTGCTGCCTGATGTTCCCTTTCCGGTGCAGATAATGTCACCGGGAGAAGCTTTGCTTACATCTGTTCCGATGTTGACGCCGCCCGGATATGTACTGGGATCGTTGCCCCACTCGTAGGAATGGATGAATTCATCCCCTACAAGGCCGAACTTGTACAGCACGTGATAGACATACCATGAACAGTCCGTCTTGCCGCCGGCTCTGAGCCTCTTATACCGCAGTCCGTTCGGATCGTCACCGGTAACCGACGAAGCGTAATCGATCTTGCCCACAAAGTATGTGGCGTAGGCGATCATGGTATTAACAAAAGCTTCATTCCTCTTCGCAGTGGTATCGTAAGGCATATCGCTGTCACTTCCATTGTACCAGCTGTTTATGTGAGAGGACGTCGTATAAATGTTATAGTTCCACGAAGGTGTAATGGAAACGCCGGAGGATGAACCGCCTGAAGCTGATCCGGAGGCAGTACCGGAACCCGAAGTTCCTGCACCGGTCTGCCCGGAAACTTCTCCGATAAGCGCGCCGCTGCTGTCAAAGTTATAGGTCCTGCCGCCGATACTCTGCTTACCGGTGACCATGACGCCGTTCGAAGCCAGATAGTAGGTCTTGCCGCCGTCGGTGAGCCAGCCGGTCTTCATATCGCAGTTTTTCGTATCGAAGAAATACCATTTGCCGCCAATGAACTGCCAGCCTGTCGCCGCGTAGAA
>Ga0256407_10008758_pt1 | contig 14718 bp, 11 predicted proteins | sample RumenRJG_04DNA_FD_193489 | JGI IMG/M metagenome (GOLD analysis project Ga0256407, IMG submission 193489) | Bovine rumen microbial communities from Lethbridge, Alberta, Canada - RJG_04 | ecosystem: Host-associated > Mammals > Digestive system > Stomach > Rumen | place: Canada: Alberta... | reverse complement strand
CACCTTCTGGTTCTGGATACCCCAATAAGGCCTGCCGTCAGTGTCAATGAGGGTGTGCCTATTTGGGCACGCCCTCATTGCTTTATTTCTCTGTCAACCAGTATTCCATGTGCTTCATCGTACGCTTGCTCCTGAAGTTGAACTGTACGTCGTTCAGGGCATTTCCGATTTTCTGGAATGGGGTGTCGGGGTCGAAACTGGGATAGCGGCGAGACAAGATGTCACTGATGTCGCTCAGGCTCAGCCATTTCCCGTTTACATCATTCTCTGGCCGACTGAAGGTTTCGCCTATCATTTCTACAAGGTCGTTCAATTTCTGGAAGGGCTCGTTCTCCTTGATCAGCGTCTGTATCTCGGCTTCGTCCAGCCAATAGCGCTCACCCGCATTAAAGAGATGGAGCGCCTGGGCATAGAGCTGCCGGTGGTTGATGGTGTCCTCGAAATTGATATTACCTGTTACGCCCACACACACAAAACGGCGCGAGCCCGTAGGGTCAACCAGCGGTTTCATCTGGTTGGTGGTACCTATGAACGAGGTATATCGGCGGAACTGCTTAATGGTCTTGCCGTAAGGTGGGCGGAACTTGACATCGGCAGATGAGAGCAGGTATTTCAGCACAATTTGCTGCGACGACGTGGTCTTATCGAATTCGTCAATATTTATCAGTGCAAACGAAGTCAGCGCGATGTTCAGATCGAACTCGTTTTTGAAGTTAATCTTGTCGTTGTAGTAGTCGCGCAGTTCCTCGGGCAACAGTATCTTGCAGAATCGCGTCTTGCCACACCCTTGCCGCCCTATCAGCAATGGTGTCAGTGCGTTACCCGTCAGCTGACGGTCGCTCTCTCGCCATTGCGCCACCATGCCCACAAGCCAGTAGCGCAGGTATTTCTCCCATTGTGGCTGATCGGTAGGTACACGCTGTGCCAGTTCCCCGATTCTGTCCTTCCCGTCCCATTTGGGCAGTTTGTCGAGCCATTGGTTCACGGGGTCGTACTGCTCAATATGCATCGAGTCGATGAATCGGTTCATATTCTTGTCAAAGCCCTTCAGCCCCATTTCTGTTGCCGTGAGCGACATACTGTTGCGCACTTCCGGCGTAAGGGGTTTAAAGTCTTGGTTGTCAGAGAATTTCTTACGATATTCAGCCACGCCAGTCAGCAGGTTCTTGCGCATTTCATAGTGTGAATGGAGGAAAATCTCTGTCCTCATCTGATTGAGCGTATCGTCGGGCACACTCTTCAGGGGCCTTATCTTATGCGTCTTGCGATAATTCTCCTGCTCTGCCACACTATACACCGTCTGGAAAATCTTCTCCACCAACAGCCGGTCGGTGTTCAGCACAGGGTGCAACAGGGTCAAGCCTTGGGCGTGAGCCAAGGGTATGCCCTGATCCAGACACGCCGAGGCTATCTGCATCAGCAGCTTGGCCGTCTTGTCTTCATCGGGCAGATCAAAATAATGGCCCATGATGGTCTCCACGATAAACGTCCAGTTCAGGTGGTAGGTTCTCGTAACGGTTCGTCCGGGCATCAATACATCCTCCTCGCGACTGATGCTGACCTGCTGAGGCTGTTCGTGGGGCTCGGTATCGGCATAGAACGGACGCGCCTGCATATTGATGCCCATCTCCGGATCGGCACTCATATATACGGTACGCGTGATCAGCGGCTCCAGAAACTCGATGTCAAAGCCAAACTGATTCTGGTAAGCCCTGCGCGCCGTGTTGTACAGATTCAGATGAAACTGGCGTATCTCCGCCTCGCCTTCCGGCAGTCCGCCTCCAAAGAGTTCTCCACGGCACACTATCTTCACGCTGCGACCGGAACCACCCAGAAAACAAAGCATCGTTTCTGGCATCTGCTTAGCCAACTCCCTGATTTCCACCGCCTTTTCGTAGGTCGGCAAGTCGTTCACCTCCAGCACCACAAGCCCGCTGTAGGCCATCATCCTCCACTCGCCCTTCAACATCCGGTAGTCAGCAGCAAAGCAGATGCGCGGCAGACGGACACCTCCCACCCAGTTAGTGACTATCTGCCCGTCGGCCTTCCTGTGGATGCTCATCAAGTGATACAGCTCACGAAACCTCGTTACCGCATGTTCCATCGCGCCCTCTTTGATGGCTGTGGCTACTGCCCCCACCTCCACACGGTTAATCACTTCCTTTTTCCCGTCTTTTTTCAGAAAAGTTACCTTCATAATACTAAATTACAAGATAAATATTTCAAAATCTATTCGCTTTCAAAAGTCCCACAAAGGTACTAAAAAAAACAGCGCAAATCAAAATATTTTTTGCAAAAAATTCAAAAAGCCTACATGCCTACATAAAAAGTGGCAAGAATCCAGTATTTATCGACATTTCGAGCATTAACAAGCATACATAAAACATACATAAAGCCTACATAATCCTACATAGATTTACCCTTGTAACTATTCAAACGCAGCCAATTATATCAATTCTCTAGAGAATTAAACGACTACCCCGCCTTTCAGCAACATTAGCATTACGTCTGGCTCTTCAATTCTCTAGAGAATTGAAATAATACATACCATCTAAAAATCATAGACAACGGCTTTTCGATTCTCCAACATCCCTTTAAGAAGCAAGGAATATGCATGATTTTTGCCAAAAACATGTAGGAAATATGTAGGCTCTATGTAGGTTTTATGTAGGCTTGAAATCCAAGAAAATGCAGTAAATATAAGGCTTTTACCACTATTTATGTAGGCATGTAGGCAATATATAAGATATTAAAATAAATCATAGACGCGAAAAAAAATAGAAAAACAAAATATTTTCTAGAGAATATGAAAGTTTTTCAGAGAAAATTTATAAATTTGCAATCGAAATCAAACACAATGCATGATGAAATACAAAATCAAGAAAGAAACGAAGCCCACCCTGCCCACATTCGGCAAATACAAGGCAGTTGCCGTCCACAACCAGACAGTAGACAGCAAAGTGATAGCCAAGGAAGCCTGTCGAGGCACCACCCTCTCCGCAGGCACGATGGAGGGGCTGATGATGGCGATGGGCGAAGTAGTGATGCGCCGATTGCAAATGGGCGACAAGGTGCGTCTGGCAGGCATAGGACTGTTGAAGCTCGAGATAGAGAGTGAGAAGGTGGACGATCCCAAGCTATTCCGTGCCAAAAAGCACATTCGCGGTGTCCGTCTCCACTTCATCCCAGAGAGCGAGGGCGGCAGTCCTGAACTCTACAAAGGCATCACCTTCGAGCGCGAGAAAGACAGCCTATAGTCCCCTCCGCCGAATCACACTACTAATAAAATGTAAAAAAGCAGCCGCAGGCACCGATGTCTGAATATTTTTCACTAATTTTACAGCCAAATAGCAAATCCTGAAGGATTTGTTGAACTCTACAAAATAGTAAGATATATGTCAACTGAAGAATTGCAGAAACGAACTACCGTCAATATACAAGAGAAGGCAAACCTGATTTGGGCGATTGCCGATAAACTGGTAGGAACGTATAAGCCCCATGAGTATGGCAACGTCATCCTGCCCATGTGTGTCATCAAACGCTTCTCCGACACCCTTGCACCTACCAAGCAGAAGGTGCTGGATGCCAATGCTGTTTGCGAACAGCGTGGCTTGGCTGTGCGTAAAGGATTCCTGACAACAGCCTCCGGCTATGATTTCTACAACGTCTCACCCTTTACGTTTGAGGGACTGCTGAGCGATGCCGATAACATAGCCGACAACTTCCGCAGTTACCTGAACCACTTTTCGGAGAACGTGGTGGACATCATTGAGAAGTTCGACTTCGATAAGGAGATAACCAAACTCGACCATAACGGAATTCTCTACAACGTCATTCAGGAGTTCTGCTCGAAGAAAGCCTATATGGGAGCCGACGAGATCAGTGCTGTCGATATGGGTTACATCTTCGAAGAACTCGTGCGCAAGTTTTCTGAGAGTTATGACGAGCAGGCAGGAGCCCACTTTACGGCTCGCGACATCATCTATATGATGGCTGAACTGCTGGTGGCTCCACAGCGTGAGCTGTTGGAGGAAGAGGGCGTGACGGCTACCGTCTATGATATGGCGATGGGTACGAGTCAGATGCTCGACTGCCTGAGTGAGAAGCTGCTGGAGATAGACCCTGAGGCACAAATCACCGAGTTCGGACAGGAACTGAACGAACAGACCTTCGCTATTGCCAAAGCCAACGTGCTCATCAAGGGTGGCGATGCCGAGAATATGCGTCACGGCAACACCCTGAGCGATGACAAGTTTGAAGGCTATACCTTCGACTATATCATCTCCAATCCACCCTTTGGCATAGAGTGGAAGAACGAGAAAAAAGCCGTTGAGGAAGAGCACAAGCGTGGCGACATGGGGCGTTTTGCCCCAGGCTTGCCCGCTATTGGCGACAGTCAGCAGCTATTCATGCTCAACGGCATTGCCAAACTGAAAGATACGGGCCGTATGGCGATTATCCAGAACGGTTCGCCGCTGTTCAAGGGCGATGCGGGCAGTGGCGAGAGCAACATTCGTGGCTATCTGTTGGACAACGACTGGCTGGAGGCTATCGTGCAGATTCCCAACGATATGTTCTACAACACGGGGATTGCCACCTACATCTGGATAGTTACCAAGGACAAGGCTGCTGAGCGCATAGGCAAGGTGCAGTTGATTGATGCCAGCAAGTGCTGCGAGAAGCGCCGTAAGTCATTGGGCAACAAGCGCAACGAGTTTACCGACCGTTGTATCAATCTGATCAGCCGTGCCTATATGGCCTTTAAGGATGGCGTCTATGAGGATGGCGAACTGGTAGTGGAAAGCAAGGTAAAGGACTGCGACGACTTCAAATATACCAAGGTCACCGTTGAGCGCCCACTGCGCAACGAGCAGGGCAACCCCATTCTGAAAAAAGGCAAGCCTCAGCCCGACAAGAGCCTGAAGGACACGGAGAACATCCCCTTCAAGCAGGACGTCGAAGCCTATATGCAGGCCAACGTCTATCCCTATGCCCCCGATGCCTGGATTGACGATAAGAACAACAAGACCGGCTACGAGATTCCCTTCACCCGTGAGTTCTATAAATACGTTGCTCCCCGCAAGAGCGAAGAAATCTTCGCCCACTTGCAAGAGTTAGAGCAGCAAGAGAGTGCACTAATGGCTAAAATCATGGGGAGGTAACTGAGGTATGGCAAGAGAATATAAAGATAGCGGCATCGAGTGGATTGGGCAGATTCCGAAGGAGTGGAAGGTTTCTCGCCTAAAATTTGTTTTAAATTCATCTATTGAAACAGGTAAAAGACCTAATGAACCAGATGGTAAAATCTTAAGCATCGGCGGTGAACATATTCAAAACGGCGTTTTTGATTTGTCGCATCCCATGTATGTTTCCGAATCAACATATATAGGAAATAAAGGTAAAATTAAGCTAAACGACACCTTAGTTGTTAAGGATGGGGCGACTATTGGCAAATGTATGTATGTTACATCAATGCCGCAAGAAAAAATGCTGCTCAACGAACACGTATATAGGGTTAGCTGTAGTAAATTCTATTATTATTGGATTCTTTCTGATTTTTCTCAAAAATGGTTTAGGGTTCGTAATCAATCTACAGCTCAAGAATCAATTACAGGACCTACAATATTGAATATTCCTGTCGTTGTTTCAGAAAATGCCGAGCAGCAGCGTGTAGCTGACTACCTTGACACGAAGTGTGAGGAGATAGATTCTATCATTGCCCTGCAAGAGAAGATGATAGAGGAACTGAAAGCCTATAAGCAATCTATCATCACCGAGGCCGTCACCAAAGGCTTAAATCCCAACGTCCCAATGAAGAACAGTGGCATTGATTGGATTGGTGAGATTCCTGAGCATTGGAGACTTGAACCCTTAAAGTATTGCTTTGGAAGGCGTTCAGAAAAAAATTGCCCTGTAAAAACAAAAGAAAGATTGTCTTTGTCAATTGATAAAGGTGTTACTCTTTATGCTGAAAAAACAACAAACTTAGATAGATTTAAAGATGATTTTACGCAGTATCAAATAGCATATCCCAATGATATCGTGCTTAACTGTATGAACATGATTGTTGGTGCTGTGGGGCTTTCAAATTATATGGGATGTGTTAGTCCTGTTTATTATGTCATATATCCAAGCAAGCAAGATGTCAGTCCTCTTTATTATTCTTATCTACTTAATATACCAACTATCAGAGGGGTTTATTATAGTTTAGGCAAAGGAATTTATGCCATAGAAAGAGGCGAAGGCAGAGTTAATACTTGTCGACTTAAAGTATCTTATAATGATTTTGGTCGGTTAGAAATACCTGTACCTCCTGTTAAAGAGCAGAAGGCGATAACACAGTATATACAAGAAAAATGTTCTGAAATCGACTCGCTGATAGCAATTAAGCAGCAGAAGATATCGGAACTGAAGGAGTATAAGAAGAGTGTCATCTACGAATATGTAACTGGTAAAAAGGAAGTGGTATGAATATTGTAATTGTCTTGGGAAATGGCTTCGATTTGGATTTAGGCTGGGATACCAGCTATAAATCCTTTTATGACAAACATAAAGGCTGGGGAATGCATAAAACCGATGAGGATGACCTGTTCCAATATGTAATAAAGCAAACTCCAGGCAACTGGTTTGATTTCGAGCGTACCTTGCATGAGTATGCTTTGCATAGAGCAGAGAAGCCATACCCCGAAAATGAGTCTTATAAAATTGATAGAGATATTCATGATTATAATACCTTTAAGGAGCAATTAGCTCGTTTTATTACGGAAGGATCAAAATTGCCTGTAAAAGAGGATTCTCATGCTTATAGGCTTTTAGAAGCATATGTAGGAGCAAAGAAACGGAATATAGCAAATCTGAGTACTCTTTTCTCAATTAAATTGTTTTCTTATAATTACACTCCATTGTTAAGTGTTATTCGTCGTATAGAACCTAGTATGAAAATCGGCTATATCCCAGTACATGGAATGGTTGAAAGAAATAATATTATTTTTGGCTTTCATGACGATCCAAATATTCCTAAAGAATACCGGTCTATTCAAAAGTCAATGGATGAAAATTATAAATCAAGTGATATCGTAACAAAATCATTAAAGGCTGATTATTTAATCTTTTTTGGTCTGTCTTTGGGATATATTGATGGAGTATATTTTAAGAATCTATTTGAGCAAATATCAAATCTTACAAATCCTCAATTGATTAACAAACATATAGTGTTTATTACAAAAGATGCAAATACTGAAATAAATATAAAAAGTAATTTGCTTGATATGGGGATAAACCTACAACTTCTGTATAACTCGAATGTGGTTAATTTTATATATACTGATGATGAACAGGAGGTAAAAACGGAAGATAATTTTAATGAATTAATGAAACACATCTATCAATAGTATAGTTCCAATAGGAAATAAAACGGTATGAATAAGAATCCTCTAATATTTCATGGTGAATGGTGGGTGCCTGCTGTGACTGACCGCGACACTCGCATGATTTTTTCCAATCCTGAACAAATGATGGGCCACGAAACTAAATATACTGGTACATTAACTTATTACGAGGATCAGGATAGTATATTGGAGATATATCATGTACTCAGCAATTTCCATTCACACCATTATAACTATAATGATGTAATGTGGGGTAGAGATGCCAATGGACATATCTTTACATTATTTAATGTAGTGATACAAGATAGGCCATTGGGGGATATGACCAATACTGTGTTTGATGTTGGATTGATTCTTGTTGGGGAACATGTTTTAAGTACAGAAGATACACGATTCGGTAAATGTTTTGTTCAATTCCCATATCTGAGAAATTGGGCTTTTCATAACAATATCACTGACAGTAATGCTGGTACATTGACCTATTTTAAGATGCCATTAGAAAGCACTAAACTATTAGAAATTTTGCATGAGGATGGGTGTTGTTGGAGACTTTGGCAGAACCAGATGATAGATAGAGGTATGTACGACTTGACTATTAAGCAGACAACAGAATTTGAAATCGAGGCATCTAAACCATTATCTATCTGGTCATATACAAAACAAGTTGAGGAGTTTACACAATTCCTGTCGATTGCACTTTATTGTGAGCAGAATCCTACAAAGATTGTAATGAAGAATTGCGAGGATGGAAGGAAGAGTGTTTTGTTATTCAAGAAAAATGCATCGGTAAATCCTGAAAAATCTTCATTGATAAAGTTTGGACTTTTGAAGGACAAACTATCTCCTATGCTGAACGTATGGCATAAGAACTACGATAAGATTTCTCCAATAAGTAGTTATTTAATAGACTCTCTTGATAAGAAGAATCGATTTGATGTGCCTGACTTCTTGATTATTGCTCAAGCATTAGATGGCTATCACAAACGGTTTATCAACAAAAAGGACGGAAGAGATGTTCGAAAGTATGAAGAACAAATAGATATCTTGCTGAATCAATTTAAGGGTGTAGAGGTTATCAAAAAGTGTAAAATCAATGCGGAAATCCTTAAAGATACTCGCCACAAGTATTCCCATCTGTACCCTGATGACGAGAAATCGTTGGCGGTTGAGGGTGATGACCTTTACTGGTTGACAGAAAAATGCAAGATACTGTTGACTTGCTGTATTTTAGACATGCTGGGACTGACGAACAAGGAGATTAATCTTTGCTGCAATCAGTCACCTCTATCACAAATAATAGATTCTTTACCACCAGAAATAGAATAATAAGATCATGAGCGACGAACAGAAATATAAAATTCAAGGGCTGGATGAATACATCCGTCAAGGTGAACCACAACATCGCGAACGTAGTGAAGCGTGGAAAGTGGCTATTGGCTTGCAGCAGGTAGATAGGCTCCAGACATCAGATTATCTGCTTAATACAGCCAAACGACATATCGAAGGCGACATCACTATTGGCGAGGCACAAGCCCTTATCGATTCCTATTATAAATCGGCTTCAGGACGGAAAGAAATAGAACATGACCGAACAGAAGAAGCCGATAAGGTGGCTGCACGCATCACAGAACTGATAGAAGAAAAGACCTTTTCGTTCACACCTGCTCAGTTGATTTCTATTCATCGCAGGCTGTTTGATGGCATCTATAAATTGGCAGGAAGAATACGAGACTATAACATCACTAAGAATGAATGGGTGCTTGGTGGTAAGACCGTTTATTATGCCAGTTATGACACTATCAGCGATACGCTTGATTATGATATGGGACAGGAACGCCAGTTTGATTATTCTACCTTGAATATTGATGAGGCTATCAAACATCTGACCCGTTTCTGTGCCAATCTCTGGCAGATACATGCTTTCTGTGAGGGAAACACCCGCACAACAGCTGTGTTTATGATTAAGTATCTGCGTACGCTGGGGTTTAATGTGATAAACGATGTGTTTGCTGAAAACTCTTGGTATTTCCGCAATGCTCTTGTGAGGGCAAACTACAACGACCTGACTTTAGGTATTACGGATACCACCATCTACTTAGAGCGTTTTTTCCGCAGTATGCTGCTTGGTGAAGAATACGATCTTAGAAATAGAATCATGCACGTGGATTGGGGAAAGAATGGTGATGAAAATATCCCCCAAAGTGCAAATAGTGACGTTAAAAGTGCAAAAATAGGCGAAGAACTGCCTCCAAAGTGCAAAAATTGCACTTTAGAAGAGGTTGCCGTACTCCGTATAGTGCAAAAGAATCGCTACGCTACCCAGAAAGAAATTGCATCGGAAATAGGGAAGTCGGAACGTACTGTGAAAACAATCACAGTTGCTTTGCAAGACAAACAGATTCTGAAGCGAGTGAATGGTAAACGTAATGGTTATTGGGAATTTGTAGAGTAAACGATATGGAAACGAAAGAGAAGAACCTGGAACAAGATATTGAGTCGTATCTGCTGAGTGAGGGCGGCTACGTGAAGGGCAATATGTGGACCTACGACAAGCGGAAGGCCATTGACATGCCTGTACTCATTGAGTTTATTGAGAAGACACAGCCGAAGCAGTGGGAAAAGTACAAGAACATTTACGGCGAACAAGCCTCGAACCAACTCTACAAGATGTTCCAAAGCAATGTGGCACAGAGCGGGCTGATTCACGTGCTGCGCAACGGCATCAAGGACAGAGGCATCGGGCTGAAGTTTGTCTATTTCGAGCCGGCATCAGGACTGAACGAGGAACTGGTGGAGAAATATCGGGCCAATATTCTGACTGAGACGCGCCAGTTCTTCTATTCCACAGAGAATAAGAACAGCATTGACATGGTGCTTTCTGTGAACGGCATCCCTGTAGTTGCACTGGAACTGAAGAACCAGTTTACTGGGCAGACGGTGGAGAACTCGAAGCACCAGTATATGTATGACCGTAACCCCAAGGAACCGCTGTTCCAGTTCAACAATCGCATACTGGCTTACTTCGGTGTGGACTTGGAAGAGGTGGTGATGACAACTCAATTGAAGGGGGAACAGACGTTCTTCCTGCCCTTCAACCAAGGCAGCAATGGGGCAGGCAACATCGGTGATGGCGGTAATCCTGAGAATCCAGACGGTTACCCCACAGCCTATCTATGGGAGAAGGTGCTGAGACGAGAGATGCTGCTGTCTTTGTTGCAGCGATATATCAGCCTGCAAGTGGAAACGAAAGTCAAGTTGGTGAACGGCAAGAAGGTGAGCACGACATCTGAGACAATCATTTTCCCACGCTATCATCAGTTGGATGTGGTGGAGAAACTGATTGCGGACACTCAGGCAAGCAAGGAGGGCAAAAGCTATCTGTTGCAGCATAGCGCTGGCAGCGGTAAGTCGAACTCAATTGCATGGCTGACCTACAGGCTGTCCTCACTGCATAATAAGGAAGACAAAGAAATGTTCCAGTCGGTGTTTGTGGTAACAGACCGTCGCATTCTCAACAATCAGTTGCAGGACACCATCTTGGGCTTTGACCATAAGGTGGGACAGATAGAGACGATTACGGACAGCGACAACTCAACAAAGCTGAAGGATGCCATCAACGACAAGAAGCGCATCATCATCACGACCATCCATCGCTTCCCACTGATTTACAAGGAACTGGACGGACACGCACAGAAGAACTTTGCCATCGTGATAGACGAGGCGCACAGTTCGCAATCGGGCAAGAGTGCCGAGAAACTGAAAGAGGCGCTGGCTGATACGGATGAGGCACTGCGCGAAATGGCTGCATGGGAAGAGAAGACAGAAGAGGAACTGAAGGACAGTATGGACGTAATGACGGAAACGCTGTTGGCGCAGGGCAAGCACAAAAACCTGTACTTCTATGCCTTCACGGCCACCCCGAAGCCAAAGACGCTACAGACCTTTGGCGTGATGAAAGCCGATGGCACCTATGATGCCTTCCACCACTATTCGATGCGTCAGGCTATTGACGAAGGCTTTATCCTCGACGTGCTGAAATACTATACCACGATAGAGACGAGTTACGAGATTGCCAAAGCGGTATCTGACAATCCTGAGTTTGAGGAGATACCAGCGACGATGGCTATCAAGCGCTATCACGACGAACATGGCTTCGTGCTGCAACAGAAAGTGGAAGTGATGGTGGAGAAACTGAGGGAGATAACCCTCTCTAAAATTGACGGGCAGGCCAAGGCGATGATAGTGTCACCATCGAGGGCTCATGCCGTCAGGTATCTGTTCCTGTTAAGAGAATACTGCAAGAAAAAGGGTTATGACGACGTGCATGCTCTGGTGGCATTCTCTGGCACGGTGAAGTACCAAGGCGAGGAATATACGGAGAGTAAACTGAATAGTTCTGAGGAGCAGAAGATTTCAGAAAAGCAGTTGCCGCTGTTCTTCAACAGTGATATGTATAACGTGCTGATTGTGGCAGACAAATACCAGACAGGATTTGACGAACCGCTCTTGCACACGATGTTTGTTGACAAAAAGCTGCGTGGCGTGAAGGCCGTGCAGACGTTGTCACGACTGAATCGCAGTCACAAGGGAAAGACAGACACTTATATCCTGGATTTCATCAATACGGCTGAGGATATCAAGAGCTCGTTCCAGCCATTCTTTGAGGAAACACTGCTGAGTGATGCGGTTGACGTAAATGTGGTGTATGAATACGATACGGAACTGAAGAAATATCACCTGTGGAACGAAGAGGACGAGGAAAAAGTCTATCAACTTTATGCCAAGCGGAAGCAAGGGGACAAGGATATGGGTAAGTTGGCATCGGCACTGAAACCCGCCCTAAATGCCTACGAGACATTGGTGGAGGATGAGCAGTTCAAGGTGCGCTCACTATTGAAGAACTTCATCCGGTTCTATGCCTACATGGCTCAGGTGGTTCGTACGTTCGACCGCGAACTGTACAAGACGTATATCTTTGCAGAATTCTTCTATCGTATCATTCCGAAGAAGCCTCATCAGAAGGTGGACTTGAACAACAAGCTGGCACTTATCAACAACAAACTGACGGAAACATTCTCTGGAGCCATCGAACTGGCACCAACGGAGAAGGACAAGAGAGTGAATCCAGAGAAGGGCACAAAAGGCAAGAAGCCTGAGGTGAAGACTGACCTGCTGACCAACATCATTGAGAAAATCAACATCATGTATGCAGGGAAGTTCACTGAGGCAGACAGGGTGATTGTGGAAACCATCTACGACAAGATGGTGAAGACCAATAAGACACTGAAGAAACAAGCCAAGAACAATGATGCCCAAATGTTTGAAACCAGTATCTTCCCCAAGGAGTTTGATAAGGTGGCACAGTCGTGCTATATGGAACAGATGGATGCTTTCTCTAAATTGTTTGAGGATGAGCAGTTCTATAAGCGAGTGATGGGCGAGATGGCGAAGGCGATGTACTTGAACTATCGGAATAGTGCGCTGGGTGATGCCAGGAAGCAGAAAACCGATGAGGCTCGCTTGATTCCAAAAGGCTCTATGCTGACGGAAATCCTGCCTGATACAGACGAGCGTCGCCTGATACACAATATGATGGAACTGGAAGATGGTACTACCATTGAACATATAGCTGTGGAATGCCAGAAGCGCTTCCAAGAGAAGTATTTCAGTATGAAGCACAAAGACTGGATTCATCTGATAGGTGACTATGTGAGAAACGTCACTGAGCGCCCAGATTTGGAGGAAGAAGAGGTGTTTAAATTCGTAATGGCAGGATAGCAACGTATCAAGGAAAGAGTCATTTGATTTGTGACTATTGAGTAGTAAAATACGAAATAATTGATTACTTTTGCAAACGAAAACGAGATTGAAGATATGGCAAGCGAAATAGAGAAGAGGAATGAGGCTTTCCTGATTTATCAGGATGAAAACGGAATTGCTCGGGTCAATGTAAGATTCGAGGGCGAAGATGTTTGGCTGAATGTGGAGCAGATCATGGAACTGTTTGACGCTTCGCAAGCACCAGAACGAACTCACAAAAAATTTTTGTCAGTTCGTCAGGAGGGTAAAAGACATGCACTTGATTTGCAATCATTGAGTAGTAAAGTACGAAAGAATTGATTATCTTTGCAAACGAAATATGACGAAAGAAGAATTACAGAAGATTATAGCCATAGACGAAGGCTTTCGGATAGAGCTGACCACATCTACTGGTAATATGGATAAATTCCAGGAGGCTATCTGTGCTTTTGCTAATGATATGCCTGGCTCTGGAAAGAAGGGCTACCTGCTTATTGGTGTGTTAGACAATGGCAAGATAAGTGGCATGAAGGTTGATGATGCCCTAATGAAACGTATCAGCGGCATTCGTTCTGATGGCAACATACTGCCTCTTCCTGTCATGACAACAGAAAAGACACAAGCGGATGAGGAGGCATCGTGACTATCAGGCAAACATGCCTACCCGACTCTATCAATATGACCATCATATAGAAATCATGAATCCTGGTGGTTTGTATGGTCAGGCTCGCCCAGAGAACTTCCCTCATGTGAACGACTATCGGAATAGTGTTGTGGCAGAGATGATGAAAAACCTGAATTACGTCAACATGTTCAATCATGGCGTAAGTGAAGTACAGGATTTGCTGAAAGAGAACCAAAGCCCCGCTGCTGAGTTTAATGTCAATCTTGTCACAGCATTTAGTGTCATTGTACGTGAGCCAGGGGCTACAGAGAACATGCAAAAAGATGCAAAGACCGGTCAAAAGGTTGAATTGTCCCAAGTTTGTCCCAAGTGAAGTGAACCCCAAAGTTTGGACAGTTAAACAATCGAAGCTGTAAGCATCTTCCTGTATTGTACGGGCGACATGCCATTAAGCCTCAGTTTTATTCTCTCGTTATTATAGTATTCTATATAATCTATCAGGTCTTTGATGAAGGTGTCTGCTGATGTGTACTTGCCTGGATACAGCAGTTCCGACTTCATGAGACCAAAGAAATTCTCCATCATGGCATTGTCTAGACAGTTTCCCTTACGAGACATGCTTTGGATAATGCCATGTTTCTTTAGACTATTCTGGTAGACTACGTGCTGGTAGTGCCATCCTTGGTCAGAGTGCAATACGACGCCCTCAGGCAGCTTTATACGCCTGTACATCTGGTTGAGCATACCGAGTACCATTTCCATGTTCGGCTTCTCTGTGATTGAATATGCAAGGATCTCACCATCGCACATGTCAAGTATAGGTGACAGGTAAATCTTGCGTCCGCCTATCGTCATCTGGGTCACGTCTGTTGCCAGCTTCTGATAAGGTCTTTCAGCTGTAAAATC
>Ga0256407_10008757_pt1 | contig 14719 bp, 19 predicted proteins | sample RumenRJG_04DNA_FD_193489 | JGI IMG/M metagenome (GOLD analysis project Ga0256407, IMG submission 193489) | Bovine rumen microbial communities from Lethbridge, Alberta, Canada - RJG_04 | ecosystem: Host-associated > Mammals > Digestive system > Stomach > Rumen | place: Canada: Alberta... | reverse complement strand
AATATACTTCTCCCTTTTGCGTAATCGAGTAATATTTCCTCATCGGTCCAAACGGAGATTTTGCTTTTCTGCATGATATAAGTCCTTTTTTTTCGAGCCTTGTCAGTACGGGATAGAGTGTGCCTTCCATGAGATTTTCAAATCCCGCCTCCTCAAGTACGGACAGGATTTCATAACCGTATGTTTCGCCTTTTGCAATCACTTTCAGCACGCACCCTTCAAGTACTCCTTTCAGTATTTGAGAATCTTTCATGCAGTCACCCCTTTTTATCGTTATTTCAGTACTTTGCAATACAAAGTAGCTGATTATAATATAACATACCTACTTTGCATTGTCAAGTAGTTTTGTCACAAAAAAATCAGCAGTGAGCAATCAATCGTTAATTGCTCACTGCTCATTGCTAACTGCTAATTTTATAAAAGTCGTCTTTTGACTTCACGGAGTATTTTTGTATCGTTGTCATATTTGCAGATATGCATGGCTTCGTCAAGCGTTGCCCATAAGTAGTAATCTATTTCGCTTTTCTGAACGCTTACCGCACTTTCGTCTGCTTTGGCAAGGAAAAATACAACTTGTTTTTTTGTCTTGCCGAAAGGTCTGTATGTACTTGTACGCCTGAATCCCGGTTCTATCACCACATCAAGCCCTGTTTCCTCTTTGATTTCTCTGACAGCGGTTTGCTGTTCCGTTTCGTTCTGCTCAACGTGACCTTTCGGAAATGTCCAGCATTTGCCGTTATGGTTCTTTACAAGCAGTATTTTTATCACTCCCAGCCTTGTTCGGTGATATACCACCGCTCCGCATGATTTCTCATACATACACACGATCTTGTCAAATTCAATGGATTTTCGGCTCAGTCTTTTTCTTATTTCCGGCTCATAATAGATACAGCCCACAGGAGCGGCTATCAATCGTGTCCGGGAATTTTTTTCGGAGCTTGCTATTCCTACTATGGTGCATTCTACCTCTCCGTAAAGCTCTTTATCCGATATGATATATACTTGCTTGAAATTTCCACGTTTTTCACTTGTGATAAATCCCGAATATAAATAACAATCTGTCAATGTGCCCAATATCTCTATTTTTACATTTCTTCCTAACACAATCGTCACCGCCTTTCGCTAAACTGCACAATTACACATTATAAGTATAATTCATTTTAATAAAAATTACAACATAAATAATGCAACAAACTTCATATATTTTTTATCAATATTTCGGCAGGTTTATTTTTTTTTAGGTTGTTTTTTCGGCATAAATATATTATAATATATTTGTTGTGATTTTTTGGGAAAGGAACGAGTTTATGAACTGGACAGAGATAGTTGCCGAAGTAAATGCAAATGATGTTGATACGGCAGGCAGTATTGCACAAATGACCGTGCCTTACGGCATATATATAGAGGATTATTCAAACCTTGAAGAAGAAGTGCTTGAAATTGCACACATAGACCTTATTGATGAGGAACTGCTCAAAATGGACAGGTCCAAAGCCAAAATACATATATACATATCCCCCGAAGATAACCCCAATGAAGCACTGGCTTTCCTTAAAGAAAGGTTTGCCGCTGAAAATATTGATTTCAGGCTTTATTCCAATGACTGTGATGTGGAGGGCTGTCTTGAAAACTGGAAAAAGTATTTCAAGCCTATCGAAGTGGGCGAAAAACTGCTTATTCGCCCCATCTGGAGAGATGATTTCAAGCCCAACGGCAGAATTGTGCTTAATCTTGAACCCGGTGTTGCATTCGGCACGGGTACGCATGAAACGACAAGGCTTTGTTTGCAGGCTCTTGAAAAGTATGTTGCAGAAGGCTGTACAATGCTTGATGTGGGCTGCGGCAGCGGTATTTTATCCGTTGCAGGCTTGCTTTTGGGGGCAAAGTCCGCTATTGGCGTGGATATAGATGAACTTGCTGTGAAAGCCTCCGTTGAAAATGCAAGGCTTAACAGTGTTTCCGACAGATATACGGGCATTCACGGCAATCTTGCCGATAAAGTCAGCGGCTGTTTTGACATCATTACCGCCAACATCGTGGCAGATGCTATTATCATGCTTTCCTCGGATATTCAAAAACTCATGCATGAAAAAACCGTTTATATTATGAGCGGTATTATAGATTCCCGTCTTGATGATTTACTTGCAGCTCTGCCACAAAATATTCAAGTTATTGAACAGTTTGAAGAAAAAAATTGGCTTTGCCTTGTCGCAATGCTTAAATAATACTTTCGGAGGGAACTATAATGAAAAAGAATAAAGATACTTCTAACTTGATTTTCTCGGCTTTCCTTGTTATCGCCTTTATTATATGTGCCTATTTCTGCTCTATACTCATACAGGACTCCTCCACTTTTACCGATACTTTCAAGCTTTTGGCTATGTCCTTGATGTATGCGGTTTTCGGGCTTGTGCTTTTCTATGCAACAAGAGTCGGCGACGGCAAACAGGTTAAACGCTTTTCCCTCGCTACTCTTATTATAATGGTTCTCCCTGCACTCTATATGATTATTGCAGGTCTGGTGCCTAATCTGCCTTTCTCGGAACAGATTGCAAGTCATTCACAAGTTGTCAGCTTTGCGGCTGTTGCTTTCGGCTACGGTCTGCCTTATACCTTCCTCAGTGGCTATGAGCTTGATACGCCCAAAGAAGATGATAATGAAAAAAATGCCGATTCCCAACCCGTCAATGAAGAACAGCTTTCCGAACAGGAAATTTCAGACGCTTTCGACGAACTTGCAAAAACCATATCCGATGTTTCGGAAGAAAGCAATTCCGAAAAGGATACTTCAAAAGAAAATAATGAAAAAGGAGAATAATAATTATGTCAGAATGTACACATGACTGCAGTTCATGCGGTGAAAGCTGTGCCTCCAGAGAAAACGGCTCTCCACTCGACATGACTGAAAAATTGAACCGGTACAGCACCGTTAAAAAAGTTATCGGTGTTGTCAGCGGAAAGGGCGGTGTCGGAAAATCTATCGTTACTTCCCTGCTTGCCGTGATGTTTGCAAGAAAGGGCTATGATACCGCTGTCCTTGATGCAGATATTACAGGTCCTTCCATTCCAAAGGCTTTCGGGCTTACGGAAAAAGCCTTAGGCTCTGAAAAAGGCATTCTTCCTGCCGTGACAGCTTCGGGAATTAAAATTATGTCTATCAACCTCCTGCTTGAAAACGATACAGACCCTGTTATATGGAGAGGTCCTGTGCTTGCGGGTACGGTAAAGCAGTTCTGGACTGATGTTTGCTGGGGAAATGTTGACTATATGTTTGTAGATATGCCTCCCGGGACAGGTGATGTGCCTTTGACGGTGTTCCAGTCACTTCCGCTTGATGGTATCATCATTGTAACATCTCCTCAGGATTTGGTTTCCATGATAGTCGAAAAGGCTGTAAAAATGGCTCAGTTGATGAACGTGCCTATTCTCGGTATTGTGGAAAATATGAGTTACTTTGTATGCCCCGACTGCAAGAAAAAACATTATCCCTTTGGTGAAAGCAAACTCGAAAATATTGCCAATGAATACAGTCTTGACATTCTTGCAAGACTTCCCATTGACCCCCAAAATGCAAAAGCCTGTGACAGCGGCAAAGTTGAAAGTATTTTAAATCCCGATGCGGAAAATGCTGCCGACAAGCTTGAAAATATAATCGGCAAACTCTGATATATCCAAAAAAAGCACCGACCTCAAAAGTCAGTGCTTTTTTTCTTATCTTATATGCCTTCTGGTTATATTTTTGGCTTTTCTGTAACGGTATCTGTCTTTGACAAATTCCATGCCCCTCGTTCTTGGCAAAAATATGATACAAAATATTAACAGTATAAATATTATCCCCCACATCACATTCCCCGAAATTTCATTCGCTGTGCTATCTTCCTCTTTCACATCGTCTGCAATATTCAAAACCCTCTGTACAGCAGGCTTGGATATTTCCGATACTTCTTCCTTTATCTCCGATATTTCGCTTACAAGGCTTTTTTCCTCTTTCTTCTTTTCGCTGACTTCCGATTGTTCCGTACTGTTATCGGCAGCAGGCGAAATTTCTTCTATCACCGTTTCGCTTATTTCTTCAATGACTTCTTCAACAGCTTCCTGACTGATTTCTTCGCTTACTTCTGCAACAATTTCCTGACTTATTTCCGATACCGTTTCTTCTTCATAATAATATTCTTCATAACTTTCCTCTATGTATTCCTCACTCTCCTCATAACTATATTCTTCTTCATATTCATCATCATAATCATCTTCATATTCTTCATAATAGTATTCTTCGTTGTTGTCTGTGTCTTCATAGTCCTCCTCATCTGCATATACATTGACACTCATGCAAAATATCAGCATTGACGACAATATGATACATACAAATTTCACCGCTTTCATCTACATACACCGCCATTCTTTATAGTACCTCTATTATATCACATCTTTCTTAAAGAATACAGCATTATTTTGACGGATAATTTTTTTTCAGCACCTCTGTAAGCACTTTTCCAAGCAAATACCCCGAATATCTCACTTCTTCCAGTGTATTTGACTCTGCCCCTACCTCTATCAGCAGAGAACCTGTATTGATATTCATGTTATACATGAAATCCGAAAAATTAAGCGGTCTTACCATGTTCGGATATGTTTCTGCTGCGGTTTTCTGTATCTGCAACGCAAACCGTAAATTATATTCCCAATCCCTGAATTCCTCGCTGCCGTCATAGTTATATCCCGATAATATCATAATTTGTGCAGCTTTCTTTCCGTCAACGGTGAATACGGGTTTGCTTTTTTGCGTATCCGTGCCTATGCCGTCACGGTGTATGTCCAGCGTCACCTTTATGGTCGGGTATTTCTTGATATATTCACTTACCGTTGCATAACTCCTGTCGTATGCACCATTATAACTCGGATAATCATGCAAAGTTGTATCATGTATCGTCTTTATCCCCGCTTTATTAAGCTGTTTGGCAATTTCTTCACCTACCGCACATACATTTTGGGTTGTATCGGTCGTTCTCGGATAGAAACTTTCATAAAAATATCCCGTGTCGTATTTTAAAAAACTTTCCGATGTGTGAGTGTGATATATAAGTACCTGCGGTTTGTCGGTGTCCTCCATTTCAAATCCAAGCCTGCTTTCAAGCTCCGTTTTTATATCTATATCCGTTGATGATGTGTTTTTCATCTGCACGCTTTTATAACTTGTATTTCCCTGCGTTATCGTGAACTCATACACGGGATATTCTTCTTCTCCCTCGTGATTTCTTTCATATTCCTCTATCTCGCTTTCGTCAGGCTCGGATATTTCAAACTCCTCCTTTTTTACTTCTTTTATTTCCGTCTTGCTTTCTTCGGGAGAGGATATTTCCGAACTTTCAACAGTGACTGCCTTGCTTTCTTCAACGGGCGGCTCGGACAGTTCGGGCTCTTTTTCGGAATACTCCGCATTTCCCGTCGGAAATGCCATTTCTGCCGCCAGCATCTCAAATGCGGGCTTTATATTCGTTTGCACTATCCTCACCCCTGCACATACCATAGCCGTCAATATGAGCATTCCCGATATGACCGAAAGAAAAAACTTTTTTACTTTCATATATTTTTCCTCCCACGAAAACTGTCTTTCAATCTTTATGCAGAAATTCCCTTACTTATGATATACCCCCCGTCAAAATCCTGTTCACCCTGCAATGCATAAAATGCCCTGCTTTTCCTAAAACTTATCATTAGCATATTCTATAAAAAATAATCTTTTGTTTTGGCAATTACGTCAAAAATACTTGTTGACATTCTTTTAAACCAAAAGTATAATTAAAGCGTTGGATTAAATATATTTATGTATCTTTTTGGAGGAAATTATGAAAAAATTTGTTTCGGCTGTCACTGTTACGGCTGCTATTTTATCAGTTTTATCATTGTCCGCTTGTGACAATGACACTCCCTCGTCTGAAAGCACCGTTTCCGAACCTGAAAGCGTTATAGAATCTTCCATTGTGATTTCAAAGCCTCAAGAAAGCTCTCAAATAAGCTGGGAAAAAAGCAACTCTGCAGAAAAGGCTATTACCACTCAACAAATAGATGAAATGAGTGAGGCTGTTTCATCTTATCAGAATATGCCTGTTTTTAATTCGGAAGGCTCGTCTTTTAATGCAAAATCCGTTTCAAGCGGCAAAACTATCACTCTTATACCTGATAATCTTAATCTTTCTTATACAAAACTCGTTGCAGAACAGTTTAAAGTTGCTGCAGAGTCGGCAGGCTTTTCAAAGTTTATCGTTGCAAAAACCGACGGTACAGAAAATTCTATCAATAACGCTCTTAACAATGCTGTCAATGGCAAGGCTGATATTATTATCATGTTTGGCGACATCAATAAAGACAAATTTTCTACAAATATAGAATATGCCCAAGCAAACGGTATTGAAGTGATTTCGGCAGGCTCTGTAAATGCAGGACAAAATGACCATTTTGCAGATTATACTATGCCTGTTGACTATTCAAGTATCGGAAAGTATCTTGCCGACTGGACTATTATCAAAACCAGAGGCAATGTTAATGCACTTGCAATTAACTGCACGGACTCCGTATTGTCAAACAGTATTGCACTTGGCTTTAAAAGTGAATTTGAAAAATATGTTTCGGGCGTTACGGGTTACTGCACGGGTGTGAGTGCTATGCTTAATGAAAACGGTGATACCCTTACTGGCAAGATAAGAGATGCTTTGAAGAAAGATACAAAATTAAATTATATAGTCGTATTTGACGACAGAATGATAGAAAGTGCTTTGAATGCCGTTGAACTGCTTGGACTGAAAATACCCGTGATTTCAACAGGCGGTTCCGATGAGGCTTTTGACAGTGCGAGATACGGAAATATTGAAATGCTTGTCGCTCAAAGCTATGAGTGGACCGCTTACGGCATGGTGGATTATGCTATGCGTATTCTCGGCAATATCTCTATCCCTAAGGAACAGTATGTTCCTTTCAGAATTCTCACTACCGAAAGCATTTCCGACGCTATATACAACTTTGGCGGACTCAGCGGAAATTTTAACCGTATCTGCTTCGGCTCTCACTTTGAATACGGATACAACTCCCTTTGGCAAGTCTGATTTGTTGGGGCTTTGCCCCAAACCCCACAAGGGCTGCTCGCCCTTGACCTCGGCAGGGAGTAAACTCCCTGCACCCGTATTTGTGACTTTTTGACAGGTGACTTCGTGTTGCCTGTTATTTTTTTGTCTTTTTTTACAAACTTCAAAAATTTTTTCCGCAATTCAACCTCAGCAGGTTGAATTTTTTTCTTTTTCGGTGCATGGGTGAAAGGAGGTTTTTCAAATCAATAAAAAAAATCTTACCTCAAAAGAAAAATTGTTTTGTGTGTTCTATGCACAAAACGGCAATCCCGAAGAATCTGCAAGGCTTGCAGGCTATGCCAATCCCCAAAAAGACGGCTCTGTTTTGCTTGTCCGTGAGGAGATTTCGGAATATATAAATTCCCTGTATAAGCAGAATTTGCAGTATCTCTCTCAAAAAGCCGTTTCGGGCTATGAAAGGCTTGCTTTCGGAAACGTTGCCGACGCTGTTAAACTCATGTTTGCAGACAGCTTTGACAATCTTGAAAGCTATGACCTTTTTAACGTAGCCGAAATTAAGCGACCTAAGGAAAACTGTATGGAAATCAAATTTTTTGACCGTCTGAAAGCTCTCGAAAAATTGGAGCTTCTCAACAAGCCCGATAAAAGCAGTACTTCCGACTTTTACAATGCCATTCTTGGCGGTTTGAAAAATTCCCAAAGTGACGGTGATGATTTTCAATGAATTTCGTTCCCTTTTCAAAAAAACAGCTTGATGTTTTAAGTTGGTGGTCACCCTCCCGTCCCTCTGCAAAATTTGATGCGATTATATGTGACGGGGCTGTCAGAAGCGGCAAAACGCTTTGCATGAGCGTTTCTTTCATTTCTTGGGCGATGTTTGCATTCGATAACCATTCCTTTGCCATTTGCGGAAAAACCATAAAGTCCGTTAAAAGAAATGTCGCTGTGCCTTTACTCAATGCCCTGCGTGATATTGGCTTTGATGTCAATGAAAAAATCGCTTCCAATCTCTTTGAGGTTTCCCTCAACGACAGAAAAAATACTTTTTATCTCTTTGGCGGGCGTGATGAAAGCTCTGCCGCTCTCATTCAAGGTATGACTTTATCGGGCGTACTCTTTGATGAAGTCGCTTTAATGCCCCGTTCTTTCGTTGAACAGGCGATTGCAAGATGTTCTGTCGAAAATTCCAAACTCTGGTTTAACTGCAACCCCGAATACCCTCAACATTGGTTTCACCGTGAGTGGATTAAAAAAACTAAAGAAAAAAATGCTTATTATCTCCATTTCACCATGAACGACAATCCCTCTCTTTCAAAAAAAATCCGTGAACGCTATAAAACTCTCTATTCGGGCAGTTTTTACGACCGCTTTGTTTTGGGCAAGTGGGTGGCTACTGAGGGACTTGTTTATCCCTTTATGTCTGACGATAAAATGCTGTGTGACGTTCCCAACGGCAATTTTTCCGAATTTGCCGTTTCATGCGACTACGGCACTGTAAATCCTGCCTCTTTCGGCTTATGGGGGCGGCTTGGCGATACTTGGTACAGAATTGATGAATATTACTATAACTCCCGTGTCGAAGGCTCGTCACGCACTGATGAAGAACATTATACAGGTCTTTGCAGGCTCATCAATAACAGAAATATTTCAACTGTCGTTGTTGACCCGTCTGCCGCAAGCTTTATTGAAGTTATCCGCAGGCATGGCAAATATACCGTAAAGCCTGCCAAAAACAATGTCCTTGACGGCATTCGCCAGACAAGCACTGCTCTTAAACAGGGCAAAATAAAAATTTGCAGAAACTGCCGTGACAGTATCAATGAATTTGGTCTTTACCGCTGGGATATGGGCGGCAAAGATACTCCCGTTAAAGAAAATGACCACGCCATGGACGATATACGCTATTTTGTAACGACTGTCCTCGACTCAGACATTGACGACTTTTTTGTGTTTGCGTCTGACAGATAAAAAATTTTTGGAGGTGATATATTGGCTCTCTTTGACTTCCTCAGCAGAAAAAAGCCTGATACCGATATTCAGACTTTTTCTGCTGACGGCTTCAACTCAAATCTTTCTTTTATTTCGGCTTCTTCCGTATGTGAAAGAAATCTCTATAAAACCCTTAAAGATACCGTTCCCGTGATTGATGCAGCTATTTACAAAATTATTCGTCTTATGGGTGACTTTGAAATTAAAACAGGCTCTGATACGCTCGATACGGAAATTAACAAATTCTTGAAAAATATCCGTGTGAACGCCTGTGAAACAGGTATTTCAAGCTTCCTTTCCTGCTATCTTGAACAAATGCTTGTCTATGGCACGGCTGTCGGGGAAATTGTACTCGATAGAAAACACAAACATATTTCTGCCCTTTACAATGCCTCTCTTGATGATGTTCAGCTTATTTCTGACGGAAATCCCCTTGATATTAAAATATGCACTCAAAATTCTGACGGCTCTCTTTCTCCCGTGAAATATCCGTCACTTGTCCTCTGTAATTCCATAATGCCTGAACCAAGCCATATTTACGGCACGTCCATTTTAAAGAGCTTGCCCTTTATCGGCGACATTCTGATGAAGATATTTACCGCTGTCGGCACAAATTGGGACAGAGTTGGAAATGTGCGTTTTGCCGTTTCCTACAAGCCTAATGAAAATGAACGTGCCTTTTCAAAAGACCGTGCAAAGACCATTGCAGAAGAATGGAGCAAGGCGATGAAAAGCACTTCGCCTAAAGACTTCATTACTGTCGGTGATGTCAGCATTAAAGTCATTGGTGCGGAAAATCAAATTCCCGACAGCAATATCCCTGTACGTCAGCTTCTGGAACAAATTGTTGCAAAACTTTCTATACCACCGTTTTTACTCGGTTTTTCATGGTCCACTACGGAAAGAATGTCCACTCAACAAGCGGATATTTTGACAAGTGAACTTGAATATTACCGCTGTATTCTCAACTCGACTATCAGAAAAATTTGTGATATATATTTTAGGCTCAACGGCATTCAAACGGATTTTGAAATTGTCTGGGATAACATCAATTTACAAGATGAAGTGGAACTTGCCCGTGCAAGGCTTCTTAATGCACAAGCTCAGAAATTGGAAAACTCTTTCAGAAAGGACTGATATTTTGAATAAAAACGACATTCGTGAGGGCGAATTGGAACTTATCAACAAGCATACAAGAACCCCTCTCACTGAAAATGATGTTTATGCATTTTCAGTCATACTCTGCGACAACGATATTGACCGTGATTTTGAACGCTTTTCCGACAACGCTCTTGATGAATTGGCAAAACTCTTTGACGGTGTGACGGGTATTGCAGACCACAATCCCAAATCGTCAAATCAAACGGCAAGAATATTTTCCTGCAAAGCGGAATTTGTCCCCGACAAATTCACTTCTGACGGCAAGCCTTATAAACGTCTTTTTGCCCGTGCATACGTGCCGAAATCTCAAAAGGATTTCATTACATCTCTCGAAAGCGGTATTAAAAAAGAAGTCAGTATCGGCTGTTCCGTGAAAAAACGTATCTGCTCGATATGCGGAAATGAAATTGCTCTCTGCTCTCACTCAAAGGGCAAATATTATTCCGATAAGCTCTGTTTTGTCACTCTCGACAAGCCCACAGATGCGTATGAATGGTCATTCGTTGCCGTGCCTGCTCAGAAAAATGCAGGCGTTATTAAAAATTTCAACCCGAAAGGAAATCACACAATGAACATTGAAAAACGTCTTTTCAGCGGTGAAGAACAGACTTTCTCCGCTGATGAAGTAAGGGAACTTGCCGAAACATTCCGTTCCCTTAAACAAAAGGCAAATGACGGTGAAATTTACCGTAACAGCCTTATCAAAGAAATCAAAACTTTTTCAGCTTTTGCACTTCCCGATATTTCATCCGAAACGCTTGAAAATATTACAAATGCCTTGTCTGTCAGTCAGCTTAATGAACTTATCAAGGCTTTTGAGGCGAAAACCGCTGATATTATCCCTGTTGAACCCCAGCTTTCAAAAAACGGCTCTGTCCGTACTTCCAACAACATCTATAAAAATATTTAAGGAGGATTTTTTATGACAGTATCTTTTGACGGCTATCATGCCAATACAGTAACTTTTGAGGCGGCAAGCGGTGTAACTGTCGGCTTGCCTGTCGTAATGTCCGCAAACGGCAAGGTTGCAAATGCAACTTCCGCTTTCTGCGGTGTCTGCAAGTCCCTTAAAAACGGCTATGCCGCCGTACAGCTTGACGGCTATGTCCGTCTGCCTTATACAGGCTCTATCGCTGTCGGCTATAAAAAGCTTGTCGTTGATGACGGCGAAATCAAAGTTGACACCACAAACGGCAGAGAACATCTTGTTATTGATGTAGATACAACTACCAATACCGCCGGTATTATTCTTTAATTTAAGGAGGATTTTTTAATATGGCTTTCTATGATTCAATCAAACTCGAAAAAGGTATGTATGCAAACGGTAAATCCCTTACCGAAACTTTGGAGGAACTTGACCCCTCCGCTAATTACAAAAATACGGATATGGAGGGCTTGGACTCTTTTCAGCGACAGTTGAAAAGATATGATATAAAAGTATGCGGTTCTCACTCAGATGACGTGCAGAAATTCTTTCAAACGGCAAACTCCGCTGTACTTTTCCCCGAATATATTTCCCGTGCCGTTAAGCAGGGCATGAAAAGTGCTGATGTGCTTTCAGACATAACAGCCGCTAAAACTGTTATCAACGGCTTGGACTACCGTTCTGTTACATCTTCGCCTGTCGGTGAAAACAACAGCATTGTTGCAGAGGGGGCGGAACTTCCTCAGACCGAAATAAAGACAAATCCCAATCTTGTCAGCCTTACAAAACGTGGCAGAGTGCTTACAGCTTCTTATGAAGCTCTCAAATATCAGCGTTTGGATATTTTTACTGTAACACTTCGTCAAATCGGTGCATATATAGCAAGAGAACAACTTTCTGACGCTGTAAACGTACTTGTCAACGGTGATGGCGGCAATAATGCTGCTGAAGTCATTACAGAAAGTGGCAGTTTCTCATATAGTTCTTTGCTGAAACTTTGGGCAGGTCTTGCACCCTATGAACTCAATACCATCATTGCCCCGCCTGCTCTCATTCAGCAGATTTTGGCATTCTCCGAAATGAAAGACGCAAATGCAGGTCTTGACTTTCACGGTACAGGCAAAATGCTTACTCCTCTCGGTGCAAAATTGATTTGTGCCCCCACTCTTGCAAGCAATAAAATTATTGGTCTTGATAAAAACTGTGCTTTGGAAATGATACAGTCGGGCGGTATTGTTATAGACTCCGACAAACTCATTGACAGACAGCTTGGCTGTACCGCTATCAGCTGTACAACAGGCTTTTCAAAGATATTCACCGACGCTGCAAAAGTTCTTTCAATTTAAGGGGGCGTTGACGGTTGGATATTGAAAATATTATTTCTGTTTTCAGCCGTCTTTCAGGCTCTGACGAGGAAACTTCTGTAAACTTCCGCTTTATGTGCGAAACCGCAAAAGACTACATAACTGCACACTTAAAGCCCGACTCTGATACAAGCAGTTGCGGCAGCAAATTGGAATTTGCTGCCGCTGCTCTTGCATATTACAGATATATTCTTTGGTCAATTACTGAAAGCGGTGGTGATATTACCGTTGGTGACGTTTCTGTGAAGTCATCTTCTTCAATTCTCGCAAATGCTCAAAAAATCTGTGAACAGGCTTTTGCAGATATTTCCGATGTATTTGACAACGGCTATTTTGTATTCGGGGTGATGTGACGTGGACAGACTGCAAAAAGCCATACAAAAACTCGGCATACCTGTTTCCATAGGAACGAAATCCGGTCTTGCCGTGATATATCCCGAAAAATCGGAAAGTATCACTCACACATCTGAGGGACATTCCGACAGCGGTAAATTTATTCTTTTTTCAGAAACAGCCTTGCTTGAAAATGCGGAGTACGGCGACATCATCTCTGACGGCAAAAATAAATATATGCTTCTGAGGGCAGATACATATTCATGCAAATGCGGTTCTTACGCAAAAGCCTGCATGAAAATCTTTACAAATGGGAGTGTTGTTTCTTAATGAACAGCTTTATTGATGAAATTTACAATCTTGCGTTGAGTGACAGCGTTTTTGAAAATTGCAGACTTATGAAAGCAAATGACTTTGAAAAACTCAATTTTCCCGTAAATCAGCCTGTTGTTTCATTCGGTTCCGAAAAGTATGACAGAATGAATTTTTTGTTGGGGTATGATATAGTGGAATCTGCTGATGAAAAAGCCGTTATCACCGTTGTGACCGACGAGAAAAAAGGCGGTGCATTTTGTGAGGAACTGGCAAAAAATATTTGTATCAGGCTCATTGAACTTGACGAGGGCAAAAATATTATTTCTGTTGCCGTTGACAGATGTGTCTTTGACAAAAATATTTTTGCCTATAAGATAAAAATAACTTTCGGCTTGCGTGAGATTGCTTTGAAAATAGGGGAGGGGTGATGTTTTGGAAGAATTGAAAACCCTCTGTGGCAGAGATGTCAAAATATTTATCAACGGCAGACAGCTTTTACAGGCTGAAAATGCGGAAGTCCGTGAAATCCTGCATATACACAAAATCCGCTCTTGCTTTTTAAACAGCGATTTTGCACACCTTAAAGGAAAACCTGAATATAAAGCAATTTTTTCAAATCTCAAATTTATTCAGCCCTTTGAAAACTGCAATTTCCATGACATTGAAAACTTTACTGTCGAGATTGAATTTGACAATACAAAAATAACTCTTTCAAATTGCCTTTGGAATGATTTTGCACTCACGGCAGATAAAGAAAAATTCCGTGAACATATAACTGTTACTGCTCTTGGAATGGAGGCGGAAAATGTCAATGAATGAGAATTTCAATGATGAAATATCTGTTTTGACGGATATTTCCGATATGATTGAATACGATATGCTAAGATATGACAAGACTATTTCTGTGGAGGAGGAGTTCTGTGAAAACTGACGGCAAAATGAGCTATAAAGATTTTATTTTCCCCGTAAACCCCTATGTCATACACGTTTCACATCAGAGAAATACAACAGAACATAAAATTCCTTTTGATAACAATATTATTTCCGATATGGGAGAGAATGCCCGTGTGATAACGGGCGAGGGAGAGTTTTTTGGAACGGACTGTATCAGCGACTTTGAAAGGCTGAAAAATGTGTTTCATTCAAAGGATGGCGGAATGTTATACATTCCGTCACAAAAGCCTTTATATGCAGTATTTGATAAACTTGAACTGATTGCACAAGATACCGAAAATGTCGTTAAATACACTTTCCGCTTTATTGAAAGCTTTGATAAAAGCAAATCCGATATTTTGGAAATGTGCATTTCTGACGGTGTGAAATGCCTGTGGGATTATTCCTATGAATACGGCATTGATATAGAAACGCTTGTAAAGGCAAATCCCGATATACTTCGCCCCGATATTCCTATCAATCACGGAAAGGCTGTGAAATTATGCTGAAGTACGTTTTAAAGGATATTTACGGAAAAGAAACTCTTTTGAAAAATCCGCTGAAAGTCAGCTTTGTATCATCTGATGATGCACCTGCCGACAGGCTTACAGCAACAT
>Ga0256407_10008756_pt1 | contig 14721 bp, 8 predicted proteins | sample RumenRJG_04DNA_FD_193489 | JGI IMG/M metagenome (GOLD analysis project Ga0256407, IMG submission 193489) | Bovine rumen microbial communities from Lethbridge, Alberta, Canada - RJG_04 | ecosystem: Host-associated > Mammals > Digestive system > Stomach > Rumen | place: Canada: Alberta | collected... | reverse complement strand
TAGCGGATGTTACGCTGCTGCGCATTGTATTCATATAGTTTGTAAATACCTTGTATAAACGAAGTCAGATCAGTCTCACGACAATGCAGTCGCATCTGATCCTTGTCGATTTTCCGCTCGTCAAGAATCTGATTAACCAGAAGCAGCAGACGTTGCGCATTCCGGTCAATCGTCTCAATGTCTTCCAGACTTTCCTCATCGCTGACACGCATCTTCAGTTTCTTCAAGGGTCCCATAATCAGGGTCAGTGGTGAACGGATGTCATGAGTGGCATTAATTAGGAAGCGCATTTTCGATTCCTCAAGGTCTGCCTTCCTGCGGCGCTCAAACCAATAAACGCCTAACATGAACAAACCGCCTAAAAGAAGAAGATAGCAAAGATAAGCCCATGTGGTGGCGTACCAGGGAGCCAGCACAATAACCGTAATAGTCTTGACTGCTTCAGAAGTCTGTCCGTTACTCACAGCCCGCACCTCGATGACATATTTTCCGGGCTTCATTTTATTAAAGGAAATAGCATTCTGACCTTCGTTGGTGGAAGTCCATTTCTCAGCGCCGTTAATCCGGTATTCAAAGGTAATATTCTCCGTATTCTTATAGGTGAGCAGAGAGAATTCCATCGTGAAAGTGCTTTCGTCATAAGGAACTTCAAAATAATCGTCCAGACAATTCAGCAGACGATTGCCTACCATGAAATTGGTGAGATAGACTTCGCCCAGTTCCATTCTGCTTTCCTTTACATTCTTGGGATAAAAGGTTGTGATTCCTTCATTGGTTCCAAAGGCAATCAGGCCATCGGCAGTTTGTGTCACTGCATTCAACACATATTCCTTATTAGATAGTCCGTTACCATTGATATGAGGGATAAACTGCTTTGACTTTTGAGAATACTGCCAGATACCCATCGATGTACTGATCCAAAGGTCATCATCCCGGTCGGAAACAATTCCACAAATAAGTTTGTTGTGAAAAATTTCTGCGCCAGGGAGTTCAGCCAACTGCTCCTTGATACGGTCATAGACAAAGAGGCCGTTGTTGGTGCCGATCAGGATATTGCCCTGCCGCTGTTCACAAAAGGAAGTACACAAATAACCTTTAAGCAGAACCTCCTTGCCAAACTGCTTGAATTGGCCCGTCTTGGTATTCAGGCAGGAGACACCGTTGCTTGTACCCACCCAGAGCATACCGTAACGGTCTATAAACATACTCTTGATCCAGTCGTTACAAAGCGTATTTCCGATACCTTCCTGATTCTGCATGAATACCTTGGTCGTATTGCCGGAAGCCTTGTCATAAATGACCATTCCTTTACCGAAATTACAAATATAGAGCCTTCCCTGTCCGTCATCGATCATACAGTTCACGCCCCATCCGTCAAAGGAAAGCCTTTGCTGGCTGACTCCCGTGCTTGGATTATAGGCATACAGCGCATTCGAAGTACTCAGCCACCATTGTCCCTGACGGTCATGATGGATGCAGGTGACGCCCATGGGCGTTGAGGGATGTGCAATGATACGGCCCTGACGATTGAATCGGTAAACGCCATTATTCTGTACGGTACAGAGTAAGTCACCGCTGGCATCATCACTTCCAATGGAATACACACTACTGCCAATTGAATAATTCTGTTCCGAGAAGTTCCAGCTGCTGAAAGCATCTTCCCCTTGGTTGAGTTGGAAAAGGCCCTTCTGATAACAGCCCAACCAAAGGTTGTGGTCCTTATCCTCGATCAGGTCGGCAATATTGGAAGAAGCAAGGTTAAAACGACCGCTATATGACTCCACGGGTTGTAACACCTTCGTGTTATGGGGAATCACCATCAGGCCTTTGCCGGATGTGGCAATATAGATATCACCCTGACTGTCCATCAGACCGCGCTTGATGGACACCTGCTGTCCTAATGCCGAGAGATCAAAACCGGCATCGGCGAGTTGTTCCGTGGCGTAATCATAGCGCAGGATGCCCGAAATACAGATGACGAGGAATCCACCGTCATTCGTTTTTATAAAACTAATCGGTGAACCAAAAGGCGACGTAAAATCCTTGATACTTTGTGGACGACGGTTGCTGACCGTGAAACGAGTCATGGTATTCAGATGCGAACTGCGCCATAGATTATGCTGATCGTCTTCAAAGACCCGGCTAAAGAAATCGTCAACAGGCCGTTTGCAGAAAGCTTTCTCTTGAGTGATATGATCCTCTCCCTTACGGATACTGAAGAGGCCATATCCTGCAGTTCCTATAAGAATATCTCCCTCAGCGGTTTCGATAAGGGCATTTACACGTGGGATTTCTTTGTTGGGGAACTGATAACGGTGGAAATTGTTGTGCTCATAGTCAAATCTCATAAGACCTTTACCCAGTCCCACCCAGAGGCGTCCCTGACTATCGCTTAACAGGCGGACAATCTCATTACCCACAAGTAATGTACTGTCTTTGGAATCGGAAAGATAACTGGTAAAACGGTAGCCGTCAAACTTATTCAAGCCATATTCCGTGCCCACCCACAAAAAACCGTATTTATCTTGTGTCAGGCATTCGATGAGTGAACTCGACATCCGGTCACCTGTGTACAGATGACCTATATCGGCATGCAAATTCATCATCGCTGAGGTCAGTATAACAACAAGAATGGCAAGTAATTTCTTCATATATCAAAAGGTATTCAACCGCAAAAATACGGTTTTAACTCAACATTTCAAAATGTTTCATTCATTTTTGTTCGTATTTCCGCGGAGATTCTTCGCCGAAAAGGAATTGTTTGTGATAACCTCCAAGGTCAATCACGATTTTCTCCAGGATGATATTCGGATCCTTGGGTGCGAACTTCAGGGTATGCAGTCCTTTACTCATAGGGAAACTGACCTTACTTTCCACTACGCGACGAGCTACCGTCGGATAATAAATACTATAGATATTTTCAGGTTTCTCATTCAAATTGGCATTGAAATTCACAATCTCAGGTGTCCCGCCATCCATACTGAGTTCATATTCCAAACCACCTTTATTAAGGTAGTCAAGTGTAGATTTCACGATGACGTGAACAGTAGCCTGCTGACAATCACTCGTCGTTTCCCACTTATAGAACAAGCTGCCTCCATCGATACGAACACCGCTCAACGTACGCCCCATGTCTGGAATCACCAAAATTGGAGAACCGTCTGCTTCCTCTTTCTGATAATAGTGCTCTGCTTCTATGGCGACATAGCCATTTTTCTCCGCAAAGACATTACCGCCTTCCTGTTCTTCAATCCTGTTTACGACAGGCATCACATCACCAGGTGCGAAATCATCATTCCATGAACGGTAACCGATGTGTTTCTGTGTCATCATGCCGTCCCATTTACCGTCAGCCATTACCTTATTATAATAGGCGCACAGTACGGAATCCTTCTTGAAACAACGCGCGGCTTCATCGGCCCAGCGGTTGCATTCAGGGTTCTGCTCCTTAAAGAGTTGACGGTTTTTAGCCACAGCATAATACATCTGATGCAGATTGCGCATGGCTTGAACAGGGAACAGGATGATTTGCCGGTAAGCATCGCGATATTCCGGTGAAATGGCCGAAAACTGCTCCAAGGCAGCAATTTCCAGACTTTGGTATTCGCTGATTACGCGCGGCCACTCATCTAAGGCGTAGGTAGTGGCATCCAACATTTCAGCCGTGCTTCTGCCGTTCATCTTACTGATACTATTCAACAGGCGGGCAGCCTCGGCAGCCTGGTCCTTGCCGAAAGAGGCCGCGCAGAACGACGTGGTGTGTGTAGTGACAACATCACTACTTACGGAACTTGGCCTCCATGCCATATCCATGAACAACTGAATAGGATATTCCATAGGTTTCAGGTCACCCACGTTCAGAATCCATATTTTGTCAATGCCATTGTTATAGGCCAATGAAAGCTGTTCCCACATATTCTGTGAAGGTGTCACATTCAGCCATTTCGAATTGCGGGGAGCTCCCACGTAGTCTACATGATAATAGAGCCCCCATCCACCTTTGTGTTTCCGTTCCTGGGCATTGGGCACACGGCGCACATTTCCCCAGTTGTCATCACAGAGCATGATGATTACGTCATCAGGAACTTTCATTCCTTTTTCATAATAGTCGAGAACTTCTTTATAAAGGGCCCATACTTGTGGAGTTTCCTTAGCCGGCTTGCCTGTCACATCAGCAATGATCTTCCGCTGATTCTTCACAATACGCTCCATCAGCTTCGTATCTGCTTCCGCACTCATAGCCTCATCGCCATCGCCACGCATGCCAATGGTCACAATATCATCTGTACCTTTCATTCGCGCGATTCCTTCACGGAAGAAACGGTCCAGATTCTGCTGATTGGTATTATAATTCCAGGAACCCCAACCTTTTCGGTCGCGGGCATACTCCTGATGATTGCGTGCCATGGGTTCATGGTGGGAAGTACCCATCATAATGCCCATCTCATCAGCAGTTTTCAGATTCTCAGGGTCATCGGCATAGAAAGCCCAACTCCACATCGCCGGCCACATATAATTTCCTTTCAGTCGCAAAATCAACTCAAATACTTTCGCATAGAAGCGATGGTCACCATAGTTCGTTCCAAAAGTGTTCTTCACCCAGGATGTCAGACAGGGAGCTTCATCATTAAGGAACAGACCACGATAGCGCACGGCCGGCTCGCCGTCGGTATAGCTACCTTTTTTTATATATATTTCAGAATGATGTTCGATGGGTACGTCAGCCCAATAATACCAAGGGGAGACTCCCAGCTGGCGTGACAATTCATAAATACCATAAATGGTACCCCTTCGGTCACTTCCTGCTATCACCACCTGCCCATCGGTAACTGTAATGACATACTTCTCGTATTTCCCTTTCAGCGTTTTCGCATCAAAGATACGATTTTTGGCCATTTCATCGATAATTTTACTACTTCCAAGTGTACCAGCCACTATAGTGGCAGAGGACTCTTGGCCAACAATTACCTGAGCATCACAGACCTTTTGGATGTCAGTGCTGAGATCCTTGGCAGCCCGGAGCACACCACGCTGCTCATTATCAGCAATTCCGATGGTAACATGATTTCCTTTATTCAGCTGGAAATCACCGCTCTGAAAGTCTATAAACTGAGTTGCTGCACGGCCCGTTGTTACCGCCAGGAATAAAAGGGATACAATGAAATAGTTAATCGGTCGCATAGGTTTTGATAATTGTTTGCTTGCAAAGTTAGTTTTTTGAGACAAATCTTCAGAATTATATTCATGAAAAATTTAAAAATGAAACATAAACAAACGTATGCGTTACAAATTTAATTGGTATTATCGATGAGATGGCTTAAATTTGCAGTCAAATAAACAATCATTATCAACATCATGAAGCGATTCTTAAAATTTATCACTCTCCTACTCCTTTTGTGTATCACGCAACAAGTCAAAGCTGAAGACGGATGGGTAGGAACCTGGGCAACTGCCGTTGAGCCTACGACATTGAAAGACATGCCCGCTTTTTCTTTAGCCGGACGTAGCATCCGACAGATTGTACACGTTTCGATTGGTGGCAGCCAGCTGCGCCTTCAAATGAGTAATGTCTACAGCTCAGTTCCCGTAGAAATCAAGTCGGTCTTCATTGCGGATGCCAAGGAAGGAAGCGAAATTGATGTTCGTTCTGCCCGTTACCTGAAATTCAACGGCAAGCAGAAATGCACAATTCCCGCAGGGGATTCTATCTACAGCGATGTCTTTGAATATCCGTTGAAACCGCTCCAGCGGCTGGCCATCACCATCTGCTATGGAGATTCCGTTCCAGAATGTGGAACCTCCCATCGTGGTTCCCGTACCACCTCTTATATATATAATGGTACGGCCAAACCTAAGACTCGTTTTGTGGGTACGGAGGATGTGGATCATTGGTATAACATCGCAGCATTGGACGTAAAAGCTGATGCCCCCGCTGTAGCTTGTTTAGGCAATAGCATCACCGACGGACGCGGAACGACGACCAATATGCAGAACCGCTGGACAGATTTCCTCGCCGAGGCTTTAAACGGTCAGGTGGGCGTACTCAATCTGGGCATTGGCGGCAACTGTGTACTACGCAACGGTCTCTCCGACCCTGCCGTGAAGCGTTTCAACCGTGACATCCTTGGACAGCGTGGCGTGAAAAAACTGATTATCTTCGAAGGAGTAAATGATATCGGTGGTTCAAGAGGCAATGCCGAACAGGTGGCTCAGGAACTCATCAAGGTTTATGGTGAACTGATTGACAAGGCACATGCTAAAGGCATCAAGGTCTATATGGGTACAATAACTCCATTCGGAAAGAGTTTCTATGAATCACGTTTCCATGAGGCTGCCCGTCTGGTGGTCAACGACTGGATCCGTTCCAACAAGAAAGCCGACGGCATCGTTGATTTCGACGCCTTGGTGCGCGATCCTGAGCATCCTTCACAACTCCTTGAAAAATACAGCGACGACTGGCTTCACCTCAATCCTGCAGGTTATGAGGCCATGGGTAAATTCGCCGCTGAACAGATTAAATAGCGACCCATGAAGCACAGCATTACGATGGGTGAGAAAGTCGGCTACTCCTTAGGGGACGTAGCCGCCAATCTTGCTTTCCAGATGATGATGATCTATCAGCTGAAGTTCTATACGGATATCTTCGGCCTTGATGGAGCCATCGCTGGAACGGTATTGCTCATTGCCCCTCTCGCCAGTGCTTTTATAGATCCGTTCATCGGCCTCATCACCGACCGCACGAATACCCGCTGGGGAAAATATCGTCCATGGCTCATCTGGACGGCCCTTCCTTTCTGTGTGTTCTATGTATTGGCATTCTGGAATCCTGGTATCGAGGATAAGGGATTGGTGGCCGTCTATGCCACGGTTTCCTATCTGCTCCTTCTCACGATGTATGGTTTCAACAACACGCCCTATGCATCATTAGGCGGAGTCATAACCAACGACATTCAGGAACGCACCAGCCTCAACAAGGTAAGATTCATCTGCACCAGTATCGCCCAATTCGTGGTCCAAGGCTTCACTTTGCCTTTGGTAGATCGTTTGGGTAATGGCAATGCAGCTCATGGCTGGGTTCGCACCATCATACTCTTTGCCGTTTTGGCTTTTGTCTTCCTCGTCATTTCATTCCTGAGTACCAAGGAGCGTATCCAGCCACCGCCTCATCAGTCAATGAGTATCAAGGAAGATGTTCGCGAGACCTTTACCAACACGCCCTGGCGTGTGCTGTTTGTGCTGGTCCTGTGCGTCTTCATCGCCATAGCCATGTTCGGTTCATCCGCCAATTTCTACTTCCAAAGCTATCTTGATCAGAACACCCTTCAGCAATTTCTTGGCAATTTCGGCTTCAACATTTCTAAAAATGAAGCCTATACCGTGGGGTTCAGCCTGTTTAACACACTCAACGCTGTGGTACAGTTCATGGGTGTACTCTTCCTTTCTGAGCTATTAGCGAACCGCTTTGGCAAGAAAACAACCTTCACCGTCGGACTCGCTCTCTGTACGATCTTCACGGCCCTATTCTACTTGCCTTCACCACGGGATGTCGGAATGGTTTATGCACTCTGCTTGCTGAAGAGCCTCAGCTACGGACCTACGATTCCACTGATGTGGGCAATGATAGCCGATGCTGCCGACCATATGGAATACATCAATCATCGCCGCGCTACGGGGTTCTGCTTTTCGGGCATTATTTTCGCCCTGAAGTCGGGAATGGGTATCGGGGGAGCCATTGCAGGACTAATCCTTTCCATCTTTGGCTACGTGTCGGGTATTGGTAATACACAGTCAGAAACAGCCGTATGGGGCATTCGCCTGGTGACGAGCCTTGTTCCTGCCCTCCTTTTCACGATAGGCGTCGTTGTCATGTATTTCTATCCCATTACGAAAAGCTACAATGAGAAGATGCAGGCTGAACTGGCTCATCGGAGAAAAATGAGCGCTTCGCTAAATGACAAATGATAAATAATTAATTTAAAATACAACAGTATGGAAACTAACATCACAACGAATGAAGCCAAGGGCTTCTACAAACTGAATTGGCTGCAGCGCATCGGATTCGGCTCCGGTGACATGGCACAAAATCTGATCTATCAGACCATCAGCATCTGGCTGCTGTTCTTCTACACCAATGTCTATGGACTCAACCCCGGAACAGCAGCATTGATGTTTCTCGTCGTACGTCTTGTTGACGTGCTCTGGGATCCGATTGTCGGAACCTTCGTTGACAAGGGAAATCCCCGTTGGGGTAAATACCGTTCATGGCTTATCCTAGGCGGTATCCCGTTGGTAGGTTTGTCTATTCTCTGTTTCTGGAATGGTTTCAGTGGTTCCGTTATCTACGCCTACATCACCTATGTGGGCATGAGTATGTGCTATACGTTGGTAAATGTTCCTTACGGCGCATTGAACTCTTCACTGACCCGTGACACCAACGAGATTACGATCCTGACCTCTACGCGTATGTTCATGGCCAACCTCGGTGCACTTATCGTTAAGTCTCTGCCATTGGTGATTGCCATCTACGCACCTAAAGCCGCCAACGGTGAAGCCATTATCAACACACCTGATGCTGCATCGGCCTGGTTTGTTACTATGACCATCTTTGCCTTGGCAGGTCTGGCATTGCTGATTTTCTGTTTCAGCCAGTGTAAGGAGCGTGTGGTGATGGATCAGAAAGAGGCTGCCAATGTGAAAGTGAGCGACCTCTGGATGGAATTCTTGCGTAACCGTCCTCTGCGCATCTTGGCTTTCTTCTTCATCACAGCCTTCGCTATGATGAGTGTGGGTAATGCTGCCGATGCTTATTTCATGACTTATAACGTTGGTGCTACCCCGATGATGACCACCGCCTTCATGTGGTTAGGTACGATTCCCGCATTCATTTTCATGCCCATGGTTCCCGCCATCAAGCGCGCTATCGGTAAGAAGGGTATGTTCTACCTCTTCCTGGGCATTGCCATCTTAGGTATGGCCATGATGTATATCTTCGTCACCTTCCCTGCCCTCAAGCAGTTCTGGCTTCTCTGCATTGCCCAGTTCGTAAAGAGCACCGGTATCATCGTGGCCACGGGTTATATGTGGGCTTTGGTTCCCGAAGTAGTTTCTTACGGTGAATACACTTCTGGCCGTCGTATTGCAGGTATCGTGAACGCCTTGACGGGTATCTTCTTCAAGGCTGGTATGGCTTTGGGCGGTGTCGTTCCCGGATTGGTACTGGCCATTGTAGGCTTCAATGCCGAACTCCCACAGCAGACAGCATTGGCAGAGCAGGGTATTCTCTGGCTCGTTTGTGTGATTCCTGCCATTCTGCTGCTTCTCGCTATGTGGATTATCAGCAAGTATGAACTTGAGGATGATGTGATCGACAAGATTAACATGGAGATTGAAGCTCGTCATAAAGAATGAAGAAAATAATCGTTAGCGCTCTGTGTGCAGTGGCCTTGCCACTGCATGCACAGAGTCTTGCAGAGGCCTATCGCGACTATTGGTACACTGGCGTGAGCGTGAACCAATGGGAAGTGGAGGGCAATCAGGAATCCCATTGGGATGTCATTACCAAGAACTTCAACTGGGTGGTGGCAGAGAACTGCATGAAGTGTGAAGTGATTCATCCGCAAGAGGGTGTTTATGACTTTCCCCTTGCCGACAAGTTCGTAGACAAGGCGAAGGCTGCTGGCTTGAAAGTACAGGGTCATTGCCTCATCTGGCATTCCCAGTGTGCTCCTTGGTTCCATTTTGACAAGGACGGCAAACTCGTCTCCCGTGAGGAACTCAAGAAACGCATGCGTGAGCATATCTATACCATTGTGAGTCATTTCAAGGGTCGCATCGATGCCTGGGATGTCTGCAATGAATGTTTCGAGGACGACGGATCCCCCCGCAAGAGTCTGTTCTGGCAGATTCTGGGCACCGACTACATCCCCCTGGCTTTCCAGTATGCACATGAGGCTGACCCCAATGTGCAGCTCTTCTACAACGACTACTCCATGAACAAGCCCACGAAAGTGGAGGGTGTGGCCAATTTCTTCCGCCCGCTCATTGAGCAAGGACTTCCCGTCACGGCTATCGGCATGCAGGGACACATGATCTTGGAAGACGCCAAGGAACTGCTTCCGCAGTACGACCACAGCATCAAAACCATTGCGGCTTTGGGCGTTCCCACGTTCTTCTCAGAACTCGATCTCTCCGTTCTGCCCAATCCCTATGGCTTCTCGGGTGCCAATGTGAGCGACCGCTTCACCTACACACCTGAAAAAGACCCCTTTAAGGATGGACTCACCAAGGAGAAAGAGGCTGAGATCAACCAGTATTGGGTGGATTTCTACAAGATGCTGATTCCTCATAAGGACAACATTCTCCGCGTGAATTTCTGGTGTCTCAACGACGCAAACTCATGGCGCAACGACTTCCCTATCCAGGGACGTTCCGATTACGCGACTCTTTACGACCGCCAGAATCAGCCCAAAGGCATGATTCAGGAAATCATCAACTTAGTAAAACCTCAACAAACAACAAAGAAAAATAAAAGAAAATAACTATGGCAAAAGCACATTATCTTTTCCCGAAGGACTACATGGCAGATCCTGCCGGCAATGTCTTCAATGGCAAGTTTTACATCTATCCCTCTCACGATGTGGAGACCGACCACGCCTTCGACGACGATGGCGGGCATTTCCAGATGCGCGACTATCACGTATTCCGCATCGATGGCGACCCTATGGAAGTGGAAGCCACCGACCTTGGCATGATTCTCGATCAAGACCAAGTGCCCTGGGTGGAGAACCAGATGTGGGATAACGACGTGGTAGAGAAAGACGGAAAGTATTACCTCATCTTCTCCGCAAAGGACCATGGCGGCGTGTTCCATCTGGGTGTGGCTGTTGCCGACAGTCCTGAAGGACCGTTCACACCACAGCCCAGTCCCATCCGCGGCAGTTTCAGCATCGACCCCTGTGCCTTTAAGGATGACGACGGACAGGTCTATGTTTATTTCGGCGGCCTTTGGGGTGGCCAGTTGCAGTGGTATAAGGCACCAGAGGAATACACCAAGGAAGGTGTGGAGTTAGGTAATGCTCCCGGCAAACAGGCTTTGCTCTATACACGCCCGGATGCGCCAGCACTGCCCAGTTGCGTCGTTCGCATGACTGACGACGTGCTGCAGTTTGCTGAAGCTCCCCATGATGTCATCATTCTCGGAAAGGACGGCAAGCCTCTCCGCGCCAGTGATCCCTATCGCTTCTTCGAGGCCTCCTGGATGCACAAGTATAACGGAAAGTACTATTTCAGTTATTCCACGGGTGACAGCCACTACCTCTGCTATGCTGTGGGCGACAATCCTTACGGACCATTCACCTTTGGCGGTGTTATCCTGGAGCCCGTTGTGGGTTGGACCACCCACCACTCCATCGTAGAATATCAGGGCAAGTGGTATCTGCTCCATCACGACTGTGTGCCCAGCAACGACACTACCTGGCTGCGTTCCCTGAAGATCATGCCTCTCGAGTATGATGCTGAGGGTAACATCATCCCCATGAAGAGCGAATAAAGAGCCTTCATAATCATCTCCAACGCCTCTCTTCTTAAGGGAGGCGTTTTTAATTTACAGTAAAAAGCAAACTGTTATTACTCCAAATAAGGCCGTTTTCTTAATATTACGGAGGAACAAGAAGACGCTTATTTCTCCAAATGAATGCATTTTATGTTTGATTTGGAGAAATAAGCGTCTGATTATTTGGAGAAATCCCTATTTATTCCTATCTTTGCCACAGAAAACGAAGAAGTTATGGCAAAGATTTTATCCATAATCCCTTCCCCACAATCCATAAGCCTTTCACTCATCGTCTGCTTAGGCATATTGATGGCTTTCGCCAGTTGCGGCGGTGATGACGGCATTAACGATAAGGAGAAAGAAAAAGAAAACGAGACGGCAGAAACCATCAGCGATGATTACGAATATAAGCTGCCCGTCGTTTTCCATGTGCTCTATAAGGACAAGAACGACCAGAAACAATATCCATCTGAGGCACGACTCAAATTGGTGCTCGACAGCGTGAATGCCCTTTACAAGCGCAACCACATGAACGTCACCTTCACAATGGCTGAGCAGGATGAAGACGGTAAGGAACTTTCCGAAAAAGGCATTATGCGCCACGAAATTGACTCCACGAGCATGAATCCCATGAATTTCATCAGAGAAAGTTCTAAATACGGAGAATACACGCAGAATATCCACAAGTTCATCAATATCTACCTCTTCCATTACGATAAGGAAAATGAACAAAGCATGGGTATGAGTGTGCTGCCCGTGATGCCATCTGACCACACGATGGAAGGAGTTCCCGACACGACAGCCACTTTCCTGAATAATCACACAAAATATGCCAACCCTTGGGGGGTTACCATCAACAGCCAATATATTCAGGAAAGTCAGAAATGGGGAAACATCAATCCAATGTGTGCCTGGAACACCCTCGCCCATGAACTCGGACATTATCTGGGACTGCTGCATACCTTCTCAGAAGACAAATGCGAGGAGGATGACTATTGTTCTGACACGAAGAACTGCGACTACGAAGCCTATATCGATGAGGTGGAACTTTTCTTTAAAGACATCAAGGAAGATGCCACCGTCTCTTTCTGGGACCTGCCTCGACGTACAGACTGTCAGACCAGTGAGAAATATTTCGCCCACAACGTGATGGACTACATGTATACCATCGCCGACAGTCTGACCAACCAGCAGCGCAAGCGCACCCGTCAGGTTCTCAACTACTGCCCTTCCGTTCCCGGTGTGAAAATCAAGGAACCCACCACTCGTGGCTACGGAGAAACACCTTCCGCTCCTGTTTTGATGCGTCCACGACTGTCGGGATGTCCACCTGTCAGGAGATCCGCTAAATCCCCTTTATAATCAGTTATTTAAAATAAAGGTAATTGTTAGTTTTGAAGTCTTGTGAATCTGAAGCGGGAATCGGACAATATGAAAAAATTATCGGGCTAAGCCTTTTCTATGAGACTTAGCCCGATATCTGTATCAACCCATTGATAAACGCTTTATCTTATAACTTTCTTGCCGTTACGGATGTAGATGCCCTTTGGTAAAGAGGCATCTGTATCTACACGTCGGCCATCAAGGGTATAGATAGCTTTGCTGTTCTGCTTTTCAACGTGTACAGAGTCAATACCTGTAGCAGAGAACGCGAAGTCATGAGAATCACTCCAACCGGATGTAGCTTCCGGTCCGATGGCTCTCACGCGATATTGGAAGGTACTCGTGGGATCAAGTCCGGTGAACGTATAACTGGTGCCCGAGGCGGTTATCGTAGAAGTATTTACGCGGCGCCGTACATTCTTGAGACGACCTGTTTCTTCAGCGATACCCAGTTCCTCAGCAGTAAACGTACCTTCATAGACGGCCAGATAATCCAGATAGAATACATTATCGGGCAGGACACCCAGCTTATAGGCCCCTTTCAGTGAATTCAAGTGGAACACCATCCTCCCGGGCTTGGTAAACTCAAAACCGATATTCTCCTCTTCCACACTCGACGAGACGATGTAATTGCCGTCCACGTCTGCCGTGGCAAAATAGACATTACCCGTCGCATTTTGAGAAGCTGTGCCCAGCACGAGTGTCAACTCGCCGCTTTCTGCCATGATATACCAAGGAGTATAGAGGTTACCCGGGGCGGTTGTCGTTCCCATCTTCAGTCCGTTGGGCGAAGTAAATAGCTTGCTGCCACTCCAATTTCCAGAAAGGCCGTAGTCCGCCAGTTTGGTGCTGATGTCGGAGAAGCCAACACTTTTCGAATAGAACTGGCTGCTCGCCATGCCCGTATGCAGTTATGTAGGCATCACGCGCTTCGTACTGGGGTTGTTCGAAGACATCGAAGTGCTGGGCAGCGACGAGTTCATTGCCTACCTGCACGACAAAATAAAATTGTTGAGCAACTACATAAATAAGTAAGTGCGAGATGCAACCAACCTAAGTGGTAGTTTGGTACGTTGTAACTAGCAGTTTGGTACGTTGTAACTGGTAGTTTAGACCCACCTAATTTTTGTCAGTCCACGCGTCAAGATGGCTTTGCAGATGTTGAAAAGGGAAAGATGCTTTTTGCGACGCGTAAATATGGTGTTTGCGCTGGCTAAACATGTCGTTTACGAACGGTATACATGTCTTCCAGAAACGTAGAATAGCCCTTTGACATCGAAAAATAGAAAAACAGTAACCGAGGGTACGAGCGTAAAGCCCCCCCCTCGGTTACTGAACGATGACCGCGTTGCGGTCTATATTGTGCCTCGGATTCACACGGAGACACACTGAGGAATGATAATTGTCAATTATCCATTATCCATTGGATAAGGCCCGTTAGGCAAATTATCAATTATCAATTTCCGAACGTTCTCCATTCTCAATTTACTTGACTACCTTCTTGCCACCAACGATGTAAACACCACTTGGCAGGGCATTGATGTCATTACCCACGAACTGGCCACGCAGGTTGTAAACCTTAGTATGATCCATATCCTTATTCAGGGTAGCTGTTTGAATGGCTGTGGCCATTTTTTCTTGCTCAGACACCTCAACAGAGTTGTCCTCATTCTTTTTAAAGTGATAACATACAGGACCTCCATGACAACTCACAGGTTGAGGCTCTTCGTCCTGTACAGCCTTAGATGCCAAGTAAACTGTATAATTACCTGGAACAACTTTACTAC
>Ga0256407_10008755_pt1 | contig 14721 bp, 7 predicted proteins | sample RumenRJG_04DNA_FD_193489 | JGI IMG/M metagenome (GOLD analysis project Ga0256407, IMG submission 193489) | Bovine rumen microbial communities from Lethbridge, Alberta, Canada - RJG_04 | ecosystem: Host-associated > Mammals > Digestive system > Stomach > Rumen | place: Canada: Alberta | collected... | reverse complement strand
GGATTCAAGCACAGATTATTTTACCAGTATTTTCTTACCTTTGACAATATATACTCCGTGTGAGGGATTGTCAACAGGAGTACCCATGAGGTTGTAATATTGTGTATCTCCGCTGTCCTCAGAATGTATATCCTGTATGCCTGTGGGATTAATGCCTTGGAACGATTCTATGTAGTCTGGCAGGTAATAGCCGAGGTGAGGCGGCTGGTTGTATGCCACATTCTGCCAGGCTACTCCCATACGGTAAACATGATCGTGCATAAGAGTTGGCACGCGGTAGTCGGTGGTTGTGGCGGTAGAGTAGATTAGCAGGGCATCATCAGACATGCTCCTGAGTATCAGTTCTTCGCGCCAATCACCAAAGATGTCAGCCGACAAACATGGTGTAGACTTTGTACTATTGTTTGACTGTCCGGTAATTGCACTACGTCCTACGCCAAGGCTTGACCCGCCATATTTAGAGATTGTAATACCATCCAACAACTCGTCCTGTGCATCGCCATCCCAATAAATCCGGAAGTTCATAGAAGGCTTTGAAGAACCTGCCTGTTTTCCGGAAATGGCATTGAAAGGATTCTGATTGCGTGCGGTATTATCCTTACCTTCAGCATCATATGACTTCATTCCTCCATATGAAGACCAGAACTCATAGCCTCTGCTGTTAGCTACGATATCGGCTGCTAATCCACGTCCGTTATCCTGTCCTGACGGACCACCTTTCCATAGGATTTCTCCTGTGGCAGCATCGTGCATATCCCATGAATAGGTTCCCTTTTCCTCATGCACATCAAAAAGTTCCAAACCTGGACGATCCGGGTTCATGTCACCCAGATGAATGGCATCACCATGTCCGAAGCCGACACTATAGAGCAATCTTCCGTCGTCATCGAGAGCCGCTGAACCCCATATAATCTCATCCTTACCATCCCCATCGACATCAGCAACAGACAGATTATGGTTTCCATTGGCATACATTGTATTCTTTCCTAAGCCTGAGGTACATGCCGGTGCCGTGATCTTTTCTGATTCAACCATATCTGCACCAACAACCGAATACTGCGTCTTGGAATCAGAACGATGAAGCCAACGATGCTTTAGCTGCTGACCATCAAAATCTACAGCCCAAATATAGGCATAGGTATAATATCCACGGCAGAAGATGCCACTTGGGTTTGCATCTTGTCCGCTCAAATAGGCTACCACAGCCAAATAACGTTCGCCACGGTTTCCATAATTACCCTTATCATTCTTGCCGCTACGGTCATCCCAGTTAAAGGTGCCTTCAGCCTCGCTCAACTCAGCCTTTGCATTACGATTAGGATAGTATGCAATGGTATGAACAGCCGCTCCCGTTGCACCATTAAATACTGTCAGATATTCCTGTCCGCCATTGATACGTCCTGCAGAAGAGCGCCAATCCTTATTGTTATCAGCAGTCTTGATGGCATCGTCCGTCGCTACCTGATTGACAAAGTTGCCAGTACCATCCTTTGAACCAGGAGCGGTCTTACACATAAGTTCTGCCTTGCCATCACCATCAAAGTCATAAACCATAAACTGCGTATAGTGAGCACCTGCACGAATATTCACACCGAGATCAACACGCCATAGTTTGGTTCCGTCGAGTTTGTAACAGTCTATATAGACATTATCGGTCTTGTCGTTTTGCGAATTATCCTTAGAATTTGAGGGGTCCCATTTCACAAAGACCTCATACTGTCCATCGCCATCTACATCGCCAACACTACAGTCATTGGGAGAATAGGTTCCCCCCAAGGCTCCTGCTGCGGGTTGGTCAAGTTTCAGTTCAAGATAGTATTTGTCCCATGGTTTCACGGGATCTGTCGTTTCAACAACCTTACCGTTCTGATAGGTGACAATCTGATAAGTGTCTGTGGCACTTCCTGAAACAGACATTGAGGTAGCCTGATAGATGTCCTTTTTCAAAGACTCGCCGTTTTTCAGCAGTTCAAATGTAGTGTTATTGTCGTCAGTACCCAAGAGGCGCCAACTTACAAAATACTTGCCTGTGGTATAGGGGAAAACTATCAGTCCACGATCCAGTTTTTCCATCTGGCTGGCAGGTGTATCACTTGGCTTTTGTGCGGCTACAGACAGACAGCAGCCAAGAAGAGACAATAAAAACAACTTACTAATATGTCGCATAATATGACTATTTTTATTTTATGATAATCTTCTTTCCATTCTTAATATAGATACCCTTTTTGGTCGGATTATCTATGCGAACTCCGTCAAGCGTATAATAGTAACCATTGTTACGCTTATCCATATCTACATTTGTTATACCTGTTGGCTGGTCGGTTACTCGCAGAACACCTGTAGCCTTCAGTAAGTAGCTTGTGTCCCAATAGAGTCCTGATGGTAATGTAGGAAGGTTGATTTCTAAAGCAGATGTTGTGCTCAATTTACCTACAGTCCATAAAGTGACTTCTTCGCCTAATTTGGGTTGAGTGCCAGTCCATGTAACGTCGATACTGCCAGTAACAGACAAGGTGTTTGCAACACTGATCTTGGTATTCGTACTGTTGCCACGTCCTCTGGTCACCTTTAGACTTAGATTCTTGGCAGTGTATGTTCCGCTGCCAGTCAATGTGGCATCGCCCTGAATGGTACCAATAGAAACATTTTTACCGTTGTTGTTGAATGTACCTGTGACAGTAGCATTTCCTAACCCCTTTGTGTTATTCCATTCTATGGATGGGTCATAAAAACCTGTCTTAGTGTTTTTGAATATAATGGTACCCTCAAACTGACTCCAGTCGCCTTGCATATTACAGCGAACACTGGTGACATTAACTGTCAGAGTTCCCTTGCCAGTTAACTTCCCCTTATAATCACAGCGCGAATCAAGTGTCCATGTTGCAGACTTACCTTCTGGAACCACAATGTTTGCATTGTTTGTGGAGTAAGAAGAGATATTATCTGGGTCTTTCAGTGTACCACCATTGAGTACAATAGTGGAAGGATACTGATGGGTGCTACTGCTGCTTTCACCACCCTGGATAGTTCCCTGATTAAGGTTCAGTGTGCCATAGCTGGCTGTGCCATTTAATACCAATGTACCGGCTCCAGTCTTTGTCAGCTCTTTCAAGCTTCCGCTGATAGCACCATTCAATGTAAGTTGACTGCCGGAAGCCACTTCGACAGTTCCGTTACCGTCGGTGATGCTGACAGGCTGGGTGGTTACAATATTGTTCTTCACCGACAGCGTACCGCCATTGAAGGTTATTTTATTGCTCACTCCTCCTAAAGCACCATACTCAGCTCCGTCTTTATTGGCAAGTGAAGCAACAATAAGCTTACCGTCTTCGATATTAACACCTCCTGTAAACTTGTTTACATTGTTGATGGTAACATTGCCTTTACCTTTCTTTGTCAGAGAGGTACTTCCGATAATGGTGCCGTCACCTTGCAGGGTGTAGTCCTTACTGTCGTTTTCGAAAGTAACGCTGCCAGGCTGTAGCTCTCCAACCAGATTAATGGTGGTATTGTTAGCGTTATCATTGAAAACAACGTTGTCTCCCGTAACGAAGAAGTCCTTTTCGCCGTTAACAATATAGTTTTCTGTCTCAGCAAAATTCCAGATACCGTCATTGCCGCCATCCCATACTATTTCCGTGGGGCTTCGCATAGGAAGAATAGTAAGGATGATATTGCCATTGTCATACTTTACTTCGTATTTTACTCCAGAAAGTCCTTCGATTACAAGGTTTGCAACCTCTCCTTCCAGCTGATCTGCTTTAACTAAGGTATAGTTGCCTGGTTCAAGTTGGCTGCCGTTAATCTGGAATACAGGACAGCTGTATTCCGGTCCATATTGCCAGTCTTTCTTTTCAATGATTAGTTTTTCTGCTGTAACATGATCGCCAGTTCCGTCTGCATTTATATCAAAGACGATACGTGAGCCAAAGCCTAAAGCAAGCGTTGTAGTTGTCATAGTGCCGATATTTGCTTTGCCGCCAGGATGTATTGTGGTGTTGTAGGATGCCTCTATTCCATTTTTGAACTGACCGCCTTCAGTCTCAAGTGTAGTATGACGATTAAGCCACAAATGGCTGTTCTCCAATGTACCATTGAAGATGAGCGTACCTGCCCAAACTTCAGTATTGCCAGAATATTTCTCAATGACATTAGGCAATTCCAGCACACCGTCACCTTGCTTCACTAAGCGCATGTCTCCAGTGAAGGCACCTCCTGTCAGAGTGTGCTTATAATATACGTATTCGATATTGTTGTTATTGTCGTGTCCGATGACATGGCTTGCAGCGTTGTCGAAGAATATGTATGGTTTCACACCATCGGCTATGCTGACTGTCATATTATTTGTCTCAGCCATAATCACTTGTTGTTCGTTTTGTTCGGATGAGATACTGCCTTCGTTGGCAATTTCTACACGATTTGTCATTGTAAGGGCTGGGGGAGCTAGGGTAATACCCTCCAGCTCGCCAATGAAATAGCTTACATGAGGTGGCTGGTTATATCCGCACATCTGCCATACCATCGCCTGACGGTACTGCATATCGTGCCATAGAGTATAGTTACGCCATTCGGTAGGTATAGTGGTAGAGTAGATACGTATCTTATTGTCTGCAGTGCGCATTATTACCTCTTCACGCCAGTCGCCAAGGATATCGCCTTGGTAACATGGTGTTGCCTTTGTGTCATTATTGGTAAGTGAACCTGCCAGGGTTTCAATAGTCTTTCCTGTGCTTGGCTTATAAATGCCTCCTGCGGAATTGCTAGTGCCAGTTCCGTTAAATGTTTCTTCCAGTAGGTCGCCATCCCAATAGATACGGAAGTTTACGTCGAATGCAATGTCTTTAGGAATATGATTGTTGGTCACGCTGCTTATTGCCGTGTCATGTCCGGAGCGTCCAAGACAGCCGGGGTAGTCATTACTGAAGTTGCCCATCATGGCACGCCCGTCGTCCTTTCCACTGGTCTGACGATAATAGATTTTCGAAGTGGTAGCATCGCGATAGTTATTATCGGGTGCATCCTCATTACATGCATAGATTTCGTGTCCATGAATATAGGGGTTGAAGTCTCCATGGTGCTGCGCATCACCGTGTCCGAGTCCTGTTGTAGACAACCCGTGGCCATTATCGTCAATAACCATTGAGCCGAAACATATCTCATCACGCCCGTCCCAGTCTACGTCGGCAACTGCATAGTTGTGATAACCTTGCCCATACCATGCGGAACCTTCTGTATTGTTATTCCAGCGCCAACGTTCAATCAATTCGTGTGTGGTTGGATTTACATCATAGGCAATCATCTTATGACGGGTATAGATACCTCGTGCCAGGAAAATGCTGGGCTTACGACCGTCCAGATATGGTGCACCATAGAAGAATTTGCTTGAGCGATGACCATAGCCGTCGCCCCATGCTGTCTTCAGATCGGTCTCACCGTCTTCCAGGCGTTTCAAAGGAAATTCTTTAACAACATAAGGAGTCCCGGTCATACCATTACAGTAAACAAGGAACTCTTTTCCATAGTGAGTAAACCACTCTACAGATGGAGAGTTTTGGTCAAGTTGGAATACAGAATACTGTGTTGATTTCGAGCCGTCTTTTACATTAATATAACCTGTGCGTCCTGTAGTGTGTATGCCGTCTCCTACTTTAGGGTTCTTTGTCGTTTTTGCATACAGGACTCCATCTTCAACCTTCGTCGTTAGCCATGATTCTGTGGTGGTGACAGTTGCATTACTCGAAAGTCCGAAGGCTATAGCTACGGTGGTATCGCCAGAACTCAATCCGCGTGGTTCGCGATAGTTAGTCCATGTAGTGCCATTCTGTCCATCTGCACCTATGGTGTAGGTTGTACCATCAGCCATGTGGATAACGGAGCCTTCCTCTAGTCGCATCAATGCTTCGGCTTTGCCATCCTGATCCCAGTCGTAGGCCACGATGTTTTGCTCATTGTTCTGGAAGTCACCCATATTTGGACCGCAGTTTACCCACCAAAGCAGGGTGCCGTCGAGTTTAAATACTTTAAAAATGCTATATTCCCCGAAATACCCTTCTTTTTGCATGCAGTTTGTCACTTCACTCTGGTTATCAAACTTCATAAGGATTTCCAGTTCTCCGTCACCATCTACGTCAGCCATACAGGCGTCGTTTGGAACGAGTGTAGACTTTATCCCACCATTTTCAGGTGTAATCTCCAGATATTTTTGAGTCCATACGCTTGCAGCATCACACTGTGCCTTTTCGTCTCCACGTACTACAGCGCTTACGGTATATTTGCTACTTGTAGTGCCTGTGGCATCAACATAGTTTGATACCGCTAATGGCTCTGCATTCAGTTTTGTACCGTCACGATAGATGTTGTATTTTACATCATAGTATTCCTCTCCAAAGATTCTCCAAGAGCAGAATACGCCAGCGTCGGTCTTTATTGCAACCAGTCCGCGATCAAGTTTGTCCATCGTACGTTGGGCCATAACATTGATGGCCATAATAGCTGCCAGAGCCATTAAAAGAAGTTTCTTCATTATATATACTTTAGTACATTAGTTTAATGGTGCAAAGTTACACCATTTTATTGAGATTTCCAAAAATAGAAATGAGAAAATTACGCAATCGTTTTCTATTCGGCTATTCGGCAATGCACCATTCCTCAGGAGTCCGGGAGTTGATATTGAATTTGACTCCGATCTTCACAACCTTACGCCCATCGCTCTGATATGGAATGGCATAACCTCTGTCATCGATTTGCTGTAAAGCCTCCTGTGCTGAACCGTTGACCTTCAATTCAAATACGTAAACGGAATCAGGCATCCATACCACCATGTCAGCTCTGCCTCCAGCACACTTGACTTGTGTGCGGACATATACGTTTAGCATAGAGAAAATGAGATAAAATGTGTATTCAAAGAATCCCTCAGAGGTTGCGACATCCTTAAGTTTTTCCTTGAAGCCTTCCACGTATGGCAAACTTGCAAGATAGGTTTTCATTTCTTCCATCGCCAAATTTACATCGTCTTTCTTCAGGGCACGCCAGAATTTCAAGGCAAAGCCCATCTGTACATCAGTATCATTCAGACCTGTATAAACAGGCAACAGACCACGTGCATAGCCGATGCGCACTTCTTGATTGGGGATAGCCAAAGAATAGATCTCTCCTTCGCTGTCATAGTCCTTGATGGTGAGATAGCCGCTCTGATAGAGTAGGGGAAGGGCATCCTGCATGTTCTCCGTAGGCTGGTCGAAGGCAGAGGAAGGCACTTCCAGATGGTCGAGCGACATAATATCGGTATGGAAGTATTGCATCTGACGGATAAGGAAAGTTGGTGTGCCACTTTCAAACCAATAGTTTGAAACCTTCTTTTGCTGGAAAGCTTTCAATAGACTGAAGGGATTGTATATTTCATCTGACTCTTCACAGAAATGGTAACCGTCGTATTGAAGCTTCAGTTTCTGATGCATGGCTTCGAAAGTTGTATCTGTCTTATTGGCTAAGAGTTCTATATCCTCTTTCAATGTCGACATCAGTTCGCTCTCCGTTATACCGCAGATGTTGTTAAACATCGCATCCATCGTAACGTTGGTGAGGTTGTTGATTGTTGAGAAAATGCTCAGCTGTGAGAATTTCGTGATGCCGGTAATGAAACAGAATTTGATTTTGGGCTCCTGTTTCTTTAGTCGCTGATAGAACTCCTGCATCACTTCACGCATCTCCTTGAGTATCATTTCCTCATGGAGAACATCCAGAAGAGGTGCATCATATTCGTCGATGATAACAGCCACTTGCCTACCTGTCTTTTCGTATGCACGGTCGATAATGCCAGACAAACGCATGCCAGGTGTCGTTTCATTCGAATTGTTTCCATATATTTTTTCGTATGGAGACAAGATATTTTCCAGTTCCTTCTTGACTTGTTTTGGTAGCAAGTGTTTGGCACCGCTCAGGTCTAGATGCAGTACAGGATACTGTTCCCACTCTTTCTCCAATTCCATAATCTTCAGACCCTCGAACAACTCACGCTCGCCAAGGAAATATGACTCCAAAGTCGATGTAAGTAGCGACTTGCCAAACCTACGCGGGCGACTAAGGAATACATAGGTGGCATAGTGGGCCAACAGCCAAACCAAATCGGTTTTGTCGACATAGATATAGCCATCACGAATAATTCGCGAGAAAGTCTGAATTCCTATAGGGTATCTTCTTTGTGTCATAAGTAAGATAATTATGGTTGCAAAAATAATCAATTATTTCCTAACTCCCAAATTTTTCTCTTCTTTTCTTTATCCGAACTTCATACTTAAAATCCCCGCACTCCGAAAATATCTGCCACTACAGAAATGATACGTATATCGCCTTTGCATGCAAGGATGCAAAGAGCATCTGGAAAAATAGGATGGATGTCTTTCTCATTGCTTTGTAGCTTCATCGATTAGCCAGGAGATAGAGTTAGATGACAGGTCTGCCTTCTGACCATTACAGTAGAGCTCGTTTACCACGATATTTGCCGAAAGATTGTCGTAAGTGTGGGAATAGAGTACGGTGGCACTCATCAGGACACTTACATCATACTTCTCATTGTTCACTGTCGCAGTAAAGGTCCAGTCGGTTGGTTCCATAGTGATATAAACCAAGTCGCCAGTAATCGACATTGACACAGTGGGAGCTTTGAATACCTTTTCCTTGACTGAGGCAATAGCGTCGTCCAGCTCTTTTCCGGAGAAGAAACGCCTCAGCAATGGTGTGACAGGTAAATTTCTGATAGAGAACTCCTGCCCGAGGGTCATATACACCGTAGCAGGTAGATTATTGTCTATCACGTAACCTTTATATGTGCCTTTGGCATCATTGTATGCCTTCTGGGCATCTACGACCGTAAGTTCGGTCTTGCTATCGTTCGAACATGCTACCAGCAAGATACAGAGCGATAATAGAATATAGTGAATTGCTTTTCTCATAATATGCAAAGGTATTGTAAAAATCTGAAAGTACCAAATAAATTAGTAAATATTAAAATATTGAGAAAACCAAGAACAATCTTCTCGGGTAAGGAATATGGTAATAGGCTCGCATCAAAAATCCCGCACTCGGTTGAAGAGTGCGGGATTTGAGTATTTAAGGATTACAAATGATTACTGAACAATGAACTTCTTACCCTGCTTGATGTAGAGACCCTTCTTCAGAGCGTTGGGGCTAACCTGTACACCATTTAGGTTGTAGATAGGAGCGTTGTGGTCAGAAACAATCTTGTTGTAAGGAAGCTCTTCAATACCAGTAGTTCCTGGAGCCAATACAAGGATACGAGTCAATGCAGCATCGATTCGGTTGAGAGTGAAAGTCTCAGTTCCTTTTATCACCTGGCTGACACCACCAAGATTCATTGCTTTATACTGAGCCTTCGCGTCTTCTGGAGTAGTACCAGCTGGGAATACTGGGTGTATGGAAGTGCTACCATAGTCGGTAATCTTAGAAACTACAATAAGGTCTGTTTCTGTTAAACCATCAACTCCTAATGTTGCGGTAGCATAGTTTGTACCACCAGCTCCTGTTTCATCTCCCTTAGCACCAGCATTGATAAGACCTATGCCAATGTTAAATTTAATAGCTGCAACGTCTGTTCCGTCACTAGCCGTATTCCATGTATATAGAGGGGCGAATAAACTATGTGCTGCTTCTTCAGTAACTTTTGAGGAAGCAAGGAAATAGCGCTGGATGTGCTCTGTAACAGAAAGGTCTGTAGGAGTCAAAGACAGATTTGCTTTTGCACCCGCAAGTGTCTCTGCAGTAATATCAGGAGTCTGACTGTTGTATCCATATACAGGATAATATGTTACTATGTCATTGCCTTCTTCGTCTTTTTCACCCGTAGCTATGCTAAAGTACATTCTCAGACGGCCAGTCCAGTTTGTTTCACCTGATGTTGAGGCTGCGCTCAAGTCATCCATTCTAGCAAAGCCTAATTCTGTGAGATATTCACCAGTCATATGTTGGAAATCAAGCTTAGCCTTAGCAGTGTACTCTACATCATTCACAATGTTTGTTACACCTCTTTCATAACCTAATGCCTTAGCGGTTACAGTTAGAGTTCCCTTGGATGGTACTTCAACCTGAGCACCACTGTTCTGGTTCTCCAAAGTGAAATCACCGCTACCGTCATCAGACTTGAATGCAAAGTCCATGAATATTTCAGGTTGCATCTCAATACCAGAATTGTCAATAGTGAACTGATAAGTCTTAGCAAAGCCTTCTTCAGCGGCAACTACTTCAGAGCTGACGACACCATTAAGGACAATAGCTTCGCAAACTACTTGAGCTTCTGCAGTGGTAGAAGTAAGATTTCCAACAGTTGTATAGGCCTTGATAGTACCAGAAGTTGTCGTTGTGACTGTGTAAGCACCTTGAGGCTCACAATCATTATAACCAACAGTTTTTTCTGTTCCATCAGGAAGAGTTACATGAAGTGTCTCGCCCTCTAAGAAAGAAATAGTGTATGTGCGCTCTGCCATATTCAAGCCAGTTAAGGCAATCACAGGCTCATTTGCATAATCGCCAGGAACAGTTACCTTAATATTGTCCACATTTGTTACAGACTTGTAACGTGCATTCATAAGGTATAAGCCACTGGCATAAACATTTGCATCTTCAGCAAGAGTTTTAGAACCCTTTTTGCTGAAAGTGTTGTCAAGATCTGCTAACTCGTATGCTACCTCGCGTGTAGAAGGATTAATGGTCAGTGTCAGATTGTACCATGTGCCTGCAGCAGGAGTTATAACATTTGTCGCATCTCCATTGATATACCAATGGGTATGATCAGTGTCATCACCTTCTGTCGCACTATTCTGAGTTAAAGAGAAGAAACAGTTGGGAGTTACGGCAGAGAAGTTGTCCCAGTTACCGCTAGCTGCACCGTTTGTCTTAGGACATGTTTCGCCAGAGAAAACTGCGATCTCACCATTAAATTGGTTATTACCGAAAGCCTGAAATTGGAAGTCGATGCTTACAGAATACTCAGTAAGACCTTCCTTCACAGGCTCAAAGATGCTCTCTCCCCAGAGACAATGAGCCGAACGTCCGTTTTCCTGTGGGAGATTGAAAGAAATATATTTTCCTTCTGTATCTCCCACAATTGTTAGGGTTGTTGCGCTACCATTCCTCGTCCATGTTGCAGGAACACCACCTGCCTCGTAGTTCTCTGAGAAGAGAATACGGTCAGCCTTAGCTGTTGTTACAAACAAAGCCAGCATGGCTGTAAATAATAAGTAGAATTTTTGTTACCTTGTTGGTCGTATATGTATCCTAAATCGCTTGACATAAAGCCTGCATACACACTATATATATTCTCGTCTTCTAACTGGCCTTGACAGATTCTTGCTTCTATTCCATTAAGTGCAGTTGTTATATATGAACTAAGCCAAGTTGGCATCTCACTAATTTCAATAGGATCATATGGTATTGATAACCCCATAAAACGAACCATTTCTAATTCGTAATATTTCTTTTCATCATCACTGTTACATCCTGTTATTCCGAAAGATAACAAAAGAACCATAGTTAATACTATCATTTTTTTCATCTTCTTATACGTCTTTAGTTACTATTTTTCCGCAAATATACAGATAAATCTTCATATAAAGAGTGTTTTTGTGATTTTTAACCTAACGATAAAGACCCGTCCTCGGGAGTGAGGAACGGGCCTTCTCGTTAAACTAACGCATTTATTCCCATCCGGGATTCTGTGTCAGGTTCGGATTCTTCATACGCTCTGTCTGTGGGATGGGGAAGAGATACATCTTCTCACTCCACTGACGAGATACGTTCTGACGAGTATATGTGATGCTGCCATCATCGTTCTTGGTGAGCTTCATCTCTGTGATAGTCTTGAAGTACTTGTCAGCCTCCTTCCAGCGACGGACATCCCAGAAACGGTGACCCTCGAAGGCGAGCTCTACGAAACGCTCGTTGCAGAGGCGTGTCCAGAAGTCGCCTGTTGTGGCGAGGTCAGGCATGCCGGCACGCTGACGGGTCTTGTTGGCTGCCTCACGAGCAGACATCGGAAACTCAACGCTTGTAGCATCGGCACTTCCGAGATACTTGAATACTGCCTCGGCATAGTTCAGGTAGAACTCACCCATACGGAAGGTCAGCCAAGTGTGGAGAGAGTTCAATAGCTTACCGTTGCTGGCCAGTGAGATAGCACCATTACAGTACTTCTTCAGATAGTAACCAGTAGGTGTGGCTCCTGTAAGAGGCTCACCATTGATACCGCCCTGGAAGGTCTCCAGCTTGGCAGCACCGGCGTATGTAGGCCACTGGTCGCCATTGACTGCAACTGTAGCTGCCAGACGTGGGTCACGATCAGCATAAGGATTCTTGGCATCGTAGCCTGAACCAGAGTCGCTGATAGAGAGTCCTGTTGACTTCATGTCGTAAGCATCTACGAGGTTCTGAGTAGGACAGTTACCGCCTGCGCCACCCTCTATACCAACGGGGTAGTTGTTAGACTCCACGAGGTGATCACCGGCAGAAGATGTGTAATAACGACGTCCGAAGAGAATCTCCTTCATGATGGTAGGAGTGTTGTAGCTTGCAGATGCCCAAAGGTCGGCATATTTAGCTGTCAAACCTTTACCACGTGCCTCGGCTGCTGTGAGCAGTTCCTTTGTGTAGGTTGCTGCTGTATGATAACGCTCCTTGTCATTGCTGGCGTTGAACAGAGGGCTTGCCCAGTAGAGGGCTGCACGAGCCTTGAGGGCGAGAACGGCAAGCTTATCTGCACGGCCACTCTCTTCAGTACCTGTGGCATACTGACCAAGGTTACTGTAGTCCTCTGTAATCTTGTTCTGGATATCGTTGCATTCGTCGATGATAAACTTGAAGATATCATCAGCTGAGCTACGAGCGATGCTGTTGGCCTCCTCGGCAGAGATCTCACTCGTTACAAGGGGTACACCACCATACTGACGTACCAAAGCGAAGTAGAAGTAAGCACGCATGAAACGGGCCTCATACTGATAGTGCTCGTAACGGTACATCTGTGCACCATAGTCGGCATTGAGTTTAAGCTCGTCGAAGTCAAGACCCTGCATCTCTCCAAGTACATGGTTGCACACCTTGATGCCGCTATACATGTTGCTCCAGACAGAGCTCTTGGCATTAGAAGCGCTCCAGGCTCCGTTATAGAAATCCTCGATGGCATTACCCAGCTTACTGTACATACTCTCGTCGGTAGCTGATGCCTGCATGGCACCACCGGAGTAATTGCCGAAGTCGTAGTCTACGGTATTGTAGATATCGGTCATAAAGCCACCCACATTGCCGAAGTTCTTGGTGATATAGTCCTTGTCGTAGATATTGTACTCGTGGTACTCCATCTGGTCGTTACAAGAAGCCAACGCCAATGTAGCCAAGGCACCGATGAATAATTTATTTAGTTTCATATTTTTACTTTTTTACTTTTTTACCTTTTTACTTTTAGAAAGTAACACTCAGACCCAAAGCGATGCTCTTGGTTAGAGGATTGATGCCATAAGCCTCAGGATCGCTCTCGTCGAGCTTGTCGATACAGAAGAGGTCTACACCACGAACATAGAGTTTGGCACCGTTTACAATCTTCGTTGCCTCAAGCAGTGACTTTGGAAGGTTGTAGTAAACCTCCAGGTTGCGGAGCTTAAGGAATGAGCGGTTGGCCAGCCACAGAGTAGAGGTCTGATAGTTGTTGGCATTGCTCTGAGAGCTCAGGCGTGGGAACTTGGCATCCTGATTGCTGCTGGTCCAGCGGTTGTCGTAAGCATACTGAGAGATATTGGTGTTGCCCACCAGTGGCCAGTACATACTCTTGGTATTGAGCACGGCGCTGTAGTTGCCGGTCCCCTGGAACATAGCGTAGATACCGAGGCCCTTCCACTCTGCACCGAGATGGAAGTTATAGAATACCTCTGGGCATGTGGTGCTGTAGCCGATAGCCACCTTATCATTAGCGTCGATGATATTATCACCATTTACGTCACGATACTTAATGTCACCGGGCTTAACGGTAGAGAATGTCTGAGTGGGGCTTGCTGCGATGTCGGCCTCTGAAGTGAAGAAACCGATAGCCTCAAGACCGTAGATCTGACCCACGCGGTTGCCTGTCTGAACGAGGTTTTCGTACATGCGAGGCTCTTCAAGCTGTTCCTTGATCTTGCTCTTGGTCAGCATGAAGTTACCACCGATGTTGAACTTCACCTCACCGAAGGTCTTGTTGTAGTCGAGACCGAGCTCAAGACCGTGGCTGTTAACCTTACCTGCATTCTCGTAAGGAGCATCCATACCAAGGACATCAGAATACTTACCAGCTGCTGATACCCAGATGTCTTTACGGCTCTGCATCCAGTAGTCGAAGGTTACATCGAGACCGCCAAAGAGCTTGGCATCGATACCTATATTGAATTTATAAGCCTTCTCGTGAGTTGGATTAGCTGTTGCCATCTGTCCGAGGTATGTGCGTCCGAACTCTGAGTTCCAACCGCTATCGAATGGATATGTACCACCACTTGTAGCATACTGCTGAGCGTAATATGTCCAAACATTGTCGCCTGGCAGATAGTCGGCATTGATGATACCTGCAGAGGCACGGAGCTTCAGGAAGTTAACCCAGTTGATGTCCTCCATAAACTGCTCCTTAGAGATGACCCATGCTGCAGAGAGGGTAGGAGAGAAAGCCCACTTTGTGCCAGGAGCCAGACGGTT
>Ga0256407_10008753_pt1 | contig 14725 bp, 33 predicted proteins | sample RumenRJG_04DNA_FD_193489 | JGI IMG/M metagenome (GOLD analysis project Ga0256407, IMG submission 193489) | Bovine rumen microbial communities from Lethbridge, Alberta, Canada - RJG_04 | ecosystem: Host-associated > Mammals > Digestive system > Stomach > Rumen | place: Canada: Alberta... | reverse complement strand
CATTATCAAGTTTGAACAATCGTAAATCATTTTCATTACCTGTTAATATACACCCAATATAATCATCAAGTAATGATCCATAATGAGTTGATGTTGCACCTTTTGCTGACCATGCTTCCCGAATTTGTTCTGCTGTCATATGATAATATTCTGACTCAGAATTATTATAATACTTTTCATATGTCTTTTGAGAAACACCTTCAGAATCAAATGGTGTAATAATAGTGGTAAGTAAACTTGATATACTTACTTTTCTTAAACTTTTATCTACATCTAAATTTGAAAAATCTATCATATAAACCTCATATAAATATAATACAATATAGAATTTCTGAAATAAAAATTAAAATATTAAAATATGTTAAATACAAAATAAATAATATTATTTTTTTAATTATATTTGAAAATTTAAATATCAATACTATATTATATTTGTAAATATTGAAAATGAATATTTAAAATATATTTAATATGAAGGAAATTGAAATTAAAATCAAGAAGTTAAAATCATTATATGGTGTTCCATATTATCGTAGTCATTTAGATGAAATATTGACTTTAGATGAATATTTAAAATATAATGGTTATTGTGATGATGAAGCAAATGTATATCGTAAAATTATTGCAATTCCAAATTTTAAAATGAAACACGAATTAGATGCAATGTTTTATCATTTGCAACGTTTTTATAAATCTGATGGAAAATTTTCTGCATTTAGACGCAGAAATTTAAAAAATTATAAAAATTGGAAATGGCACAAATATATTGTTAATTCTTTAGATAAGATATTACCGTTAAATTATAAAGAAACAAATTATGCACAATATAATGAAATTTTAACTGATTTGGAAAATATTTATATATCAAGAGTTACTAAATTTTATAATGCAGGAAATGAATTAATTAAATTAGTTGATAATATGATGAATAAAAAATAATAAGATATGAAATTTGGAAAAAAGAAAACAGAAGCTATTGAAGAGTTAAAGAAGAAATATGTCTCACATGGTATGTGGTCAACAGGTTATCAGCTTGATGACATTACTAAAGGTATTGCAGAAGTACTTGGAAAAACTAAAGTTCATATTAATGTTCCTTATTCTAATTTTAACTGTCACGGAGAAGCAATTAAAGTTGCAAAAGATGTAAAAGGACTAATGCCATTTTCAACTGCTCGAGTTTCTTTTGATGAAGTTACAACATTGTTTTATGGAGACTGCCACATCAATCGTGGCAATTATCTGCCATTTCTTGCAGATGTAGATTGTTTTTATATATCAAATATTGATACAAGTGGATCTCTTTGGGTTACTATAGATTTAAAAAAAGGCCCAAGCTGGAGAACATATCTTTAATTTTTAATTAATATTTGAATTTTTCAATAGAATTTCTATATTATATATATAAATTATTAAATCAAATTAAAACTTTTATTATGACAGAAATTTGGAAACCCATTTCTAAGGATTTGTATTACATGAGTTCATACATTGGTGATTATGAAATTTCAAATAAGGGGCGTATTCGTAATGCAAAAACAGGTAAATTCATTCATCCGTTCAAGACTTATGACAAAAAACGTTTGATGTGGACTAATCATAAAAGAATTAATGGTAATGATAGTACACTTCAATTTTTGGTTGACCATACCGTTTATCAGACATTTGTTGGTAACTGTTATGGAAAGGTGGTTTATCATCGTGATGGTGATTATTTCAATAATGAAGTTGATAATCTTTATATTAAGTAATGATGAAACATCACGAATCAACATTTAGTGAGTTTTATGGTGGTGGCATTGTAGATTAATTTTATATTTTATTTAAATATTTTTTTGTGAATACTATATAATAACTGATAATATTAAATAACATATATAATAAGTTAAACATTTTAAATTTGTAAGAAATGGTTAAACATTATAATCCAAATCCTACTTGTAAATTTTTCAAGTCAGGTAAACCAAAGAATTGGTATATTGATGATTCTGCAGTTCGTGCAATTGCAAAGGTATTTGATACAACTTGGGAAACTGCGTATGATATGTTATGTAAAGCAGGTTTAGCTTTGCACGATATACCAACTTCAAAGCAAGCAATTAGTTATATTCTTGAAAAGAATGGTTTTGAATTTGTTACTTTAGGTAAGCCAAAGAAGGGTGAGTCTCGTCCATCAGTTAAAGAATTTACTGAGGAACTTGGAACAAATAGCCCAATGTATGTATTGAACTTGGCTGATTATTTTGTAACAGTAATCAACGGAGAGATCTATGATGTTTCTGATGACTGTTTGAAACCTTCTGTTTATTCATATTGGGTGAAGAAATAATTAAATTAGATTTCAGAAAAGTTCTATATTAATATAATTTACATCAGAATGTAAATGAATGATGTATAAAAATATATATAGAACTCCATGAAAGAAACTTTAGTTATTAATTTAATAGGTGGTCCTTGCAGTGGCAAGTCGACTGTTGCGGCTGAATTATTTGCAAGACTCAAGAAAATGGGTGTAAAAACGGAACTTGTTTCTGAATATATTAAAGATAGAATTTATGAAGAAAACAAGACAATGCCGAATAATCAGATTGCAATATTTGGAATGGAACATTATAACATTTCAACAAAAATTGGAAAAGTTGATGTTATAGTTCATGATGGATCATTTATTAATAACATCCTATATAAAAAAGAAGACAACCAAGAATTTGATAATTTAATTGTAAGTGAATATCATAAATTCAATAATTTAGATTTCTTTATTAAAAGAGGCAATATTGAATTTGAAGACTACGGACGAATACATAATTATGAGCAATCACTTGAATTAGATGAAAAAATAAAACAATTGTATAATAATTGTGGAGCTGACTTTATTGAGGTTGAATCTCGAGATGCAGTCGATAAAATTATTCCAATTGTTCTAAAAAAGTTAAACAAATGATTTGTACAAGAATAAACGATAAAAATGCAACAAGATACAATTACAAGTTTATTCCCGAAACGGATAAAGTTGAAGTATCTAATAAAGATTTTTATGATGTAATATCTTATGATGACTGGAGAAAAGAATATTACATTGTTGATAAATGGGGAAGTGTAGAATAATATAATTTCATTATATAATATTATAAAATGAAAAAAGAAAAAATAAACGGACTGGAACACGGATATACTGATGAGGAAATACAAAACATCAGAGAAAATTTACGTAAAACATTTGGAACTCCTTATGTAATAATGAACGGACGTGTAAAGGAATTGTGTTCTAAGAAAGAGTCCGTTATGAAAAAATTCATCAAGGTAGGGGATAAATTTTATCATTTCATATTCAAGAAACAAGCAAATGAATTGGGTCTTAAAGAAGGATATGTAAAGATATTAATAACTTATCGTCGTGCTGATGTAATATTTTTCACTTATCCTGATTCTATTAACCCAAGACAAGAATATCATTTTGATTTAGGTTCTGAGTTCTGCGAAAAATTGATTCCTTTAAAAATTCATTACGATAGGTTATCAATAAAATCAAAGAATAGATTCTTAGTTCAATTAGATTTTTCTACAAGACTTGCAGGTAAACATATTGAAGTATTTGATGAGAATAACATTAGATTGTCTGATATTGTAATTGGAGATGATGGCAAAGAAATAAAAGACGATATATAAAATGGCTACAGGAAATACTTTAATGGTCCGCGATATGTTAGGAAGAACATACTTTTCCAACAATAATAATGGGGGAGGCCTTGAGCCGAAACCATGGTGGATTATTGCATTCCTAATTGGCTTTATAATATTTGAATACATTAAGTGGACATTTTTTAGATAAACATTATGCAAAAGTTAAAAAAATTTGATTTCTTTGAGTATGTAGTTGATAAGCATAATAATGTTTGGAAATACATTAAGTCAAAAGATCATTTTATCAAGGTGACTCCTTGGAAGGACGGAGAAGACCGTCGTATGAATAGATTTCAGATTGAAAATCTAATTAATATAGGCAAGCTTGTTCAAATGAAAGGCAAGCCACGTGTGTATGAAATTATTAATGAAAGATGGGATAATGATGAGCGTTCTTGGGAATATAATGGTATGCTTTTGAAGTAGGTAAGAATTTTAAAGAGAATCAAGCATTTGATGCACCACTTCATAAGTTTTTATATTCTTACAAAGCACAGAATGGAAATAATGTAAAATATACGAATGACTATCGTATAGGATATTTCAATGGCAAACTTGTTTGGTGGAAATGTTTTCATTATTACCCACGTACATATATTTGGACATTTGAGTCTTTAGACAAAGAACCAAGAGGATTTGGTTCATGGACAAATATCAAACATATTAAACCAATTTATAATTTATCAACAGGAAATTATATTTAGTATTAACTTTTAATATAAAATGATTTATGGAAAAGATTACTCGTGCAAATCTGCTTAAACAACTTGATGCAGTAAATGAGAAAATTACAAGTCTCGAGTCAAAGGTTTACAATTATGCAACAAACAAGGCATGGCCTGGATGTTTAGTTATTAACAAGATTGAAAATGTTAAGCAACTTATTTCAACTTGGGAGACTATTCATACTGCAACAAAGACAAGCCATGATGCAATTGCTGCACTTGGATTGGATAAGTTAGGACTTGTAAATGAAAATGACGAGAAGTTTAATGGATTTACTCTTAAGGAGTGGGAAGATGACTTGAAGCTTTGTGCACAAAAGTTTGCTGATGCAGTAACACTTGAGAACCTTAGAAAGGCAAAGAAGATTCTTGAAAAGAACATGAGTGAGGATGATAAGTTTGCTGCAGATATGAATGCTGTTGCAGATCTTATTAAGTAAACAATTATTAATTTAACAGGTGCTAATATATGTTAGCACCATTTTCTTTTATTATGAACGACAGATATATAATCAAGTGTATTGCTATTAAAAATATTAAATCTCCAAAACTTAATGAAGAATGGATGATTACTGAAGGCAATGAATATTGGTATAATCCTGAAGCATCAACATTTTGGTGTGGTGGAGAAGATTATGAATTTATTAAAAAGTTCTATCCGTATAAACAATTTCCATCTTCATATATTCCTATTACCAAATTACAAAATAATGCAAAGATTTTTAAGAAACTTGCAACAGCAAAAGATCATATAAAAATAATTGAAGATACTGGATATTTCAAATGTGAAATTTATAGAGTTGTTACAATTATAGAGAAATTATAATGAAAGAAATAATTAAGAGAAAATTAATAAGAATACGTCATTATAAGTATCATAATAAACCTTGTAATTTCAAAAATGGTAAACCTTGCGTATGGGAAACCGCATGGGATGATACATATTTACAAACATTTTATTATAATGCCAATAATGAATTAATTGTCGAACATTGTGAAGATTATTGGAAAGCAGCAATGTTCAAATATGATAACGATGTAATGGAATATAATGGAGTTAATTATGATATTGATGATATTGTAAAATTGCTTGAAAATCATTTTAAACCCAAAAAAGATTACTATATTAAAGCAGTAAATTATGAAACAAAAATTGGATAAAATTTGAAATATAACAAGTTCATAAATTTACTTGTGAAATTTTGAATATTATATAAAAATTACTATATTAATATTGTAATTAAAAAATATGTAATATGAAGAATTTAATTTGTAGAATTATTTTAATAGTTTCAATTATATTATTTTTTGGTTATCTTGATTATAAATATAGAAATATACCAAAAATCGATGATGATACTGTTGAAATAGTAATGGATCAACAAATTATTGATACATATTATACTGAGTAAATATTAAAAAATATATAATATGACAAAAAAAGATCTTAAACTTATTGCTGCTGCAAAAAAGACTCACGTATGGGAAAACATTAAACCAGAAGAGGCCGATACTGATGAAGCCTACAATATTCTTGAAGATCTTCGAATTGAAGCATATCACATGGAGGAAGCAATTTACGATTTGATTTAATTATACAATACAATATGACAAAGAAAGAGAAGTTAGAACTTTATTACCGTGCAAAGGAAGCTTATTATAATGGTCAGGAAATTATGACTGACTTTGAGTTTGATGCGCTTGAAAAGGAGCTCGGACTTGAGAATAAGGCTCAGGTCGGTGCTCGTCATAATCCTTCTTATACAATTGTTCATCCTTTTATCATGGGTTCACTTTCAAAGGTACAAATTCATAAAGATAAAGAAGGCAACATTGATTGGAAGAAATATTTTACTGAGGCTGCAAAATATTTTGGTCGTCATGAAGTTATTGTAACTCCTAAGTTTGACGGTTGTTCATTCGAATGTGAGTGCAAAGATGGTAAGATGCTTCAGATTTCATCTCGTGGTGATGGTGAAACTGGTAAAGATTTGACAAAGATCCTTTGTGATTTCATTCCAAAGTCGCTTATTGAAATGAGTGGGTGGAATGTTTTTCGTGGAGAGGTTCTTGTCAGCAAAAAGGTCTATGAAGAGAAATATGCTGAACAGTTTACAAATCCTCGTTCATTTGTTTCAGGAGTTCTGAACCGTGATTATTCAGAAGATCCTGAATATCTTGCAATGAGAAATGATTTGTCAATTGTTATTTATGATTGGCGTCAAATCAGTGGAGGCATTGTTAAAGATCGTGAGTGGACTAAACTTAATGTTATGATGTCTGAAGCTGATTATCATTTGGGTGTTACTCCACAATTCTTCAAGACTCGTTATATCTTGAATGAAAATGACTTTGCTGATGTATATGCAGAATTTGCTGAGTACCGTCACAATTGTCCATTTGCTTTGGATGGTATTGTTATTAAGCCAACTGAAGATTTCCGAATTAACAATACAACTGAGCATCGTCCATCTGACTGTGTTGCAATTAAGTTCATTCCAATGCTTGAGGAAACTGAGGTTGTAAACATTACATGGAATCTTGGAAAGACTGGAGAATATACTCCAATTATTTGGGTTAACCCAGTCAATATGGATGGTCGAGATGTTCAGAAATGTTCTGGTCACAATTATGGATATCTGAAGTCAAAGGGTGTAACAATTGGTTCAAAGGTTATTATGTCGCTTGCTGGTGATATTATTCCTTTCCTTTATAAGGTTACTCAGACAAATGATGGAGAAATTCCAATGCCTGATGGAGAAACTCTTATTGATGATATTCACTTGATGGCTGTACTTAATGAAAAGGATCATGCAAAATTGAAGTTCATCTATTCAGCAAATAGTTTGAATATTCCTAATATCGGAGGTGAAACTGCTAAGAAGATTTTTGATTATATTTCTTCAGTAGATCCAACAACTGCTGATTTTTTCAATGAGGCTGAGCCAACATTGAAATACAATATTTTGGAATGTACTCCTGAGGAGATTTATTTTGGTGCAGGAGCTGGTAAGAATGGTTCAAATGCAAAGAAAGCTTTTGAGGAAGTTTTGAAGCAGTTGACTCTAACCGATATTATCAAATCTTGTTCATTCAAACTCTGTGGTTCAAAGGTTGCTGAACAGTGCGCTAGTTATATTTTGACTGGAGATGCTGATTTTGAACACCTTGCAACTGAAGGTTATCAGTGGGTCAAGAACGAAAATTCAAATGAGCGTAAGGAGATTAATGAAATTCTGAACAAGATTGGCATGACTGTTGATGATTTCAAAGTTGTTCATGAGGCAATTAAGAAGACTACTTCAAATCAAATTCCTGTTATTTTAACAGGTGAGCCTAATGATTATAAGTCAAAGGGTGAGTTCCTTGCTTGTCACCCTGAGTATCGTCAGACAGGTTCTTGGAAGGAGGTACAAATTGTATTTACAAATTCACTCGAGTCAAATACTGGTAAGATGAAAAAGGCTCGTGAAAAGGGAATTGAACTTCGTTTATATTAATAAAAATGAAAGAAGCAATATTTAAAACAAAAATGACTAGTAAAGAACTCCATGAATATTGGAAAAACTGGGCTGATGCATTTAGACCAGAAAATACATGGGATCGTGTCTATTTGTTAAATTCAAATATTTGCATAGGTGTATCTTCAAAAGATAATTATGGAGATAAAGTTACTATGTATGTTTATGGGCATAATCATATTGAACTTGGAATATTTGAGCCAGATAATGGTTGTATTTGGGGAGATCATGGAATTTATGCATATTATCCAACATTAACGTTTTACAATAACTTAAATAAAGTTGGCATAAATTATGATATTGGACAACCTAATAATACACGAGTTGAAATGACTGAACAAGGAATGATTATTAACGAAGAGAATTTGTTAAAAGCAATTCGTGATAGTTTTGATTATATTAAAATTTTTGAAGATAAAAAATCATGACAAAAGAAGAATATTTTTTTAATCATCCAAAAGACAATACATTAGAAGTATTGTACAGTCTTATTACTCAATATGGAGATGCAACAACTCTTGAAGATGCTTATTTGAAAACTGTTGAAAAAATATCTGAAAAATATTGTTGCCCAAAGTGTAAGGGTAATGGATATCTTGTAAAAGAATATAATTCTTATCCTTCAGGATTGCCTGATAGTGGTTGGGTTTATAAACCAGGATATGATTATTCTGAATGTGACTTGTGTCATGGAAAAGGTTATACTGACAAAAAGTATATACCTAAGACTGAAACAAAAATTATTGGTTATGAAGTTGAAGAATAAATAATTTAAGAACTAAATATCTTAAATATATGAATAAAGAAAAATTTAAAGAAATTTTAATTGATTTGCTACAAAACAATGAAGATATTCAATATTTTGTAAAAGAAGCATTATCTAGTCAAGATCGTAGGGATGAATGTAGAGAAGCTCGAGCATGGACATAATATTTAAAATTAACGAATAATGGAATCATTTATTGTATATTTAATAGGTTGGCTTATTTTGTCATTATATTATTATGTATATAATGTATATTTTAAAAAATCTTTGAAAAGTAAAAAACTTATTATTTGGAGATCATTTTGGACAGGTATATTTTCATGGGCAGGTATATTTTTTATAAGTGTATTTTTTTTAACTTGTGTAATGCTTGCAATTAATGAGTGTATTGAAGAAAAATTAAGTTAAATGAAAGACTATTCAAATATTTTTGGAGATAGAAAATATAGAGCGTATCAAATACTTGAAGATTTTTGTAATAGATATTATGATCATGAAATTTATACAGATTTAATTAGATGGGAATATCAAATTAAAGATGATTTAAATTATAGATTAGAACCATTTATTAATCTTTATAAAGAGAATGATTGCTTAGATGTATTAGGTAATGATTTGCCACGATTAGCAGAACGATTTTGTGCTGATTGGTTTCAAATAAAACTTGAGCCGAATGGAAAAATGCGTTATCCTGATTATATCATTAATATATATGACTATAAAAATGTATATGTTGATGCTAAATGTGTAGCTTATATTCCAAGAAAATCAAATGATACTGATAATCCATTAGTTATATATAATAATGGATGTGGACAAGCATATGAAGTTGCAAAAAATATTTTAGAATTTTATCAAGGTAAAGATAATAAATTCTATCAATCTTTTATTATTTATATGTATTATAATGAAGAAGGATATATTGAAGATGTATTGTTTGCTCCAACTATTTATGCTATTGATTTAATGAAATTTGATTGGAATGATTTAAGTACTATTCAATTTTCATTACGTGCCGCAAAGAATGGAAATATAACATTATCAATGCCAACATTTTTAAAGAAAATGGGTATGCTTACTTTAGATGAAAAGGAATTACTTATAGCTACAGCTGCTCATAATTATATAGAAAAACACCCAGAAGAATTTAAGAATGATTGATTTAATTAAAGAACATAAAGAACTATTTAAAAATCAGTTAATAGATTATATTAATGATTCTATTGATACAACAAGAAAACAATTAAAATCAAGTATTGAAAGTTGTGATATAAATTATTTCAATGGATCATTAGATACTCTTGCTGAATTAAAAAATTATATTAAAGAAATGTAATGAAAGATTTTACACATAAAGATTGTTGTATCAATTGTGAGAATTTTTGCTTGTGGGACGGTGACTATTGTTGCTTTCCCAATTTCAAGATTCATCAATATAACATAACATATTATCCTGAATATGATAGTAAACCTAATAGAGGCTATTTTTCAGATACTCGTATGTTTGGTGATATTGATAATACAATGGTTTTAAGCAAAGATTGTGAAGATTATCATAAATGGGGAACTTATATGTATGTTCCTGATTGTCCTAATGATTATCTTGAAGAATATAAACGATTTAAGGAATGGGACAAATTATGTTATCAACTTAAACAACATGTTTCAGATCCATCAGGATATTATGAGAAAATAACAAAACCAATTTATTTCAACAAATATACAAGATAATATGATAAAACTAAGAAAAAGACTATCTGTATATGATAGAGTTGGAAAGGTTACTGTTATTGATATGCTTAACGATCCTGCTGGTAATAATATTCCATATTATCTTATAAAAGTATTTGGAAAAGATAGATATTTATATATATGTCAGCAATGTGAATCATTAAATCAATATTGGGTTGTCGTTGATGAAGACAGAGCAGATTATTGGATTTATAAATCATTTTTGGATATTAGAGATGATTATAAAACTTTTGCAATGTTTACAAAACAAGATAGAAGTTCATTCAAATATTGGTTCGCTCATTGGTGTGGATTTCAATTGACAGCTCTTAATCTTGGTATTTGGAAACCTAAATATTTATTGCATGATGCTGAAAAGCCATGGCTTAAATTGTTATGGAAAGGTGATTATAAAAGAGTACAAAAATGGCATCGTACCCACAATAGACATCATCTTGAATATGGATTAGAACATGGTTGGGATGCTATTGACTGGGAAGCATTAATGATTGATTGGGAATGCTGTGGTTTGTCAAAACAAGAAGCACAACTTGATGCTCGCGAAACTCTTGAATACGAGATTCAGAGAGAAAAATGGAAACCTTATGCAAATGAAATTTCATCTCGTTTGGAAAAGTATTTGAATTTATATAATATGTAATAATTATGGTTAAGATACTTCCTTGGATAACATTATGTAGTAAATGTAATGTACGACTTGAATATGATAAAGATGATATATTTGATGAAGATCACTCATATTCTATAGATGGCATAAATATAAAATACAATATATGTCATTATATTATTTGTCCTAATTGTGGAGATAAAGTATATCTTGATTAATTTTATATTATATTTGAATTTTACAATATAAATACTATATTAATATTGTATTAAAAATATGAAATTTCCAAAATTGCATTAATTAAACAAACAGATATGCTTATAATAATTGGACTTATAATTTTAGGATTTGTTATTTTTGTAGGAGCTGGAATATTCGGGTGGATTCTTGAATTGCTTGGATATGTATTTGAATTTCTATGGATAGGCTTTACAAAAAGTTTAGGATGTCTATTTTGGTTATTCATTATTTTTTGTATATTAGTAGTTTTTTGTTGTTAAATGAAAAAGGTTGTATTTTTAAAATTAAAGAACCCTTCATTACAGGATTATGATGAAATTTGTATTGAAGATATTCATAATATGATTCCTGTGATTGATAAAGAAGGTAAAGCACATCTTTTGATTAATTTCTATGATTGGGAATATTGTATGAATTCATCAACATTTTGTGATGAAATTGAAAAAGTTATTATTGAAGAATATGAAGACAAATCTAAGTAATCAAACAAAATATTTTAGAAGAATTTATAATCGTGAATCATTGAAATTTGAATTAGAAGAAATTCCGTTAAACCGTGATAATTGGTATTATGTTCAACTTGATGCATCAGTTAGGACAATATTTCTAACATACAATTGTCCTCTTCCAAAGTATGCAATTATTGAAGAATTGACACATTATATAATTATCAATTTAATTAGAGATAATATTAAAAGTGAAAAAGATTTATTGCATTGGTATAAAAATAGAAATAACATTCAATCTGATTTAAATATACAAGCAAAATGCAATTCAACTGATATTGATGAAAATGAAAATTGGATAAATTACAAATTTAATATTCTATGAGAATGTAATTATCATTAAAATTATATAATATGAATAAGTCAAAAGCAATTTCAGAGATTTTTAATATTGTTTTAACAAAGGGTTTTAAAACATCAAAGAGTGATATCTTAGGAGAAGATATTGATGATAAAGTATACACCAAGCGTATCAATATCAATAAAGATTATAATTTCAAGAATGGTGTTGATATTGTTGAAGTTGTAAGTGTTTCATTGACTTGTGAAAATGAAAATATGACTGGTGCAGCTCCTCGTAAAGTTCGTATTAATATGAAGAATAGAAACGGTTCTTGGATTAATATTTTCTTGCATGAGGCACCAAATGAATTAATTGAATTTATTTATAAAAATATTTGATAATCATTAATATCTAAAAACAAATAAAAGAATATTATCAAAAAGTATATGCAAACAAAGAATGAATTTATACAGGATTTTAAACAGCAAATAATTGATGGTGTACGTCGTAATATGCCAAAAGATTATCGTAATTCACAAGCATATGCTGAACAAAGTTTTGAAACAAAATTTAATCAAGCAGTAAATCATAGTTCATTTGATTGGGTATTGGAAGAAGTACTTGAACAGTATTACAATCAATTAAGTGAATATGAAAATATTTTAGGATATTGAAATGAAGAGAATTGTAATTGGAGACCCACATGGACGTTGGGGATTTGTTAAACAAATATATGATAAAGAGCAACCTGAAGAAGTAATTATATTGGGAGATTATTTTGATTCTTTTGATATTGATGTTTATACACAGAGAGAATCATACGAACATATAATTGAACTTCGTAAGGAACATCTTAAGAAGTATCATCGTGGATTTGTAATGCTGATTGGTAATCATGATATGCATTATATGGATGAGAAATTTGGAAGATGCTCAGGTTGGAATGCTTTATCTGCTTCAGTTGCAGGATATCCACTTTGTCGTGACTGGGATAGAGAAATACTTCAAATGTGTTATATTGATGAAGTAAACAAAACAATATATTCACACGCTGGTGTTTCAATGAATTGGTTTACAAAGTGGTGTACTTCATTAGGAAATATCAATACATTAGAAACGAAAGCATTTGCATTTACATATAGAGATGGTGGAGATGCTTACGGTAGTTCAACATACAGTTCTCCACTTTGGTTACGTCCCGAAGGATTGCAAAATTCAATGTATGTTGATAATGATGGTATAGTATGGAATCAAATATTTGGGCATACACAAGTTGATGCACCATTTCATTGGAAAATAAATGATGCGGACTTTTATGGAATTGACTGTATTTGGAAACATTATCTTGTTGAAGAGTTAGATGATAATCGTAAAGTAACAAAAAGATATTTAGGAGATGTAATGTCATGAAAGTAGAATTAAAACAAATTATTGACCAGCTTACTGAAGCATGTGGGCTTAGTGATGGATATAAAGTTTCAGCATTAATTGATGATGAAAACGATAATAAAATTGTTGGGTGGACAATTGTAAGGGTATATGAAGACGGTCATATTGAACCTTATAATGATGTCAAGTTTAATAATATTAATGAATTAATTAATGCATATCTATGAAAATTAAAAAGTCAAGATTCTCTACAATGATAAGTGATTTATATGGGAGAGATAATTATGAAAAAGCTCTTAAAGTAGGAAGAGAATATTGGTGGGACTGGCCTTATGATACTCCAGTTGGTCGAAAACATGGTAGTGGGTGGCATAAGATAAGAATAACATATGTTCGTTCGCATTGTATGTTTTATATCTTTCCAGATTATCCTGATGTTCCTGAGCAATTTTGTGGGTTTGGTAGTTTCTTAGCATCATCATTAGTTCTTGCCGATTTAAATCCTATTATGGATTTGCCTGATATTATGAATGATGGAATTGATATTGCAGAACAAATGTATTGTTTTGATGACACAAGAACTGTTATTCATAATTGGGACAATTCAAGAGAAGGTGAAATTGATGAGAAAAATCTTGTAGACAAAAAACCAGAAATTGTATTTACAATAATGGCTAATAATATGAAACAAAAAAGCGAAGCTTAATTAAGCTTCGCTTTTTCTATGTTAAAATTTTGGAACATTAATCTTAGGCATACTCATATTCGGCATATTGTGCTTAATTGAGTTCATCATAGAATTAGGGTTCATACCCTTCATCATGTTATTTTGTTCCTTTTCTTGTTTTTCGTTCTCTTTTTCTTGTTGTTTTTGAATTGCTTTTATTTCTTCAAGATATATTTCATATTGATAATACGGCATCTGATTAATCTCAGAAGGTTGAATATGATAATCTTTGCAGATATATAAAAAGTTTTTCATCATCTGTTCAGTATCAATTCTGAACGGAGCATAAACTAACAATGCATAAGAATCATAAATCGTTTGTTCAGCAGGAGATAAAATAGAATATTTATTTCTTTCCGAACTTCTTGAATTTTGACTCGTAAGAGAAGAGTTCTTTGATTGAGTTAGGAAATCGTATGTTAGATGTTACCTCCTCTCCACAAACAGGACAATTTATAATTAACTTATTTGATGGAGTTACAATAATGTTACGAATAACATCATCCATAAATGAGAACATCTCTT
>Ga0256407_10008751_pt1 | contig 14729 bp, 22 predicted proteins | sample RumenRJG_04DNA_FD_193489 | JGI IMG/M metagenome (GOLD analysis project Ga0256407, IMG submission 193489) | Bovine rumen microbial communities from Lethbridge, Alberta, Canada - RJG_04 | ecosystem: Host-associated > Mammals > Digestive system > Stomach > Rumen | place: Canada: Alberta... | reverse complement strand
AATGGCAGAAGCCTTGTTACTTACAAAGAATATTCTGAAGTATTTGCACCAAATGATGGAACAGAACAATGGTATACAATTTTAAATTATACAAATAGTTATTAGTCACAAAGTGCAATTTTAGAAATTAGTACTCGTGGAGGATCTGCTGTTATATTAATTACTTTTTTTAATACTAATACACCTTATATAACTTGTTTAAGTTATTATGGTTCACCAGCTACCTCTTAGGGAGGATTTACAGGAAAAATAAGAATAATAGCTGATGGAAATAATGCAATAATACAAGGTGCTTTTTATGCAGCTACTTCAACATCTGCATCATATAGACGTTTAGGATTAAAAGTATATTGTGAAATTCCTTCTTGTTGGAGTTTGCCAAATACTATTACTGCTGATACTAGTACGTATGATTCTTTCTTAGCTAATGTTGTATTCATAAGTGGTGGATTTACGGCTGGGCATATCTCAACATATGCTGATAATACTTATAATATAGGTTCTGCAACATATAAGTATAAAAACATATATGCAACTACATTCCATGGTGCATTAGATGGTAATGCATCAACAGCAACTAATGCTGATAATGCAACTTATGCTACTAGTGCTGGTGATGCAGATACATTAGATAGTTATCATGCAGATAGTTTTAAACTTAAAACATCCATTTGGTTACCAGAAAGTAAACAAACAAAACAAGTATTTACAACATTTTTAGATGCATCAACTACAGACCTTCATAACCAAGCTAACGACGAAATGAATTTATTTAGATTCTTTTCATCCGATGCAGACGCATCTACTTATGGTTATCCTGTAGTAGATAGTCATTCATTAGTTTTTAGCATTGATGGCAATAAAAATTATATTAGAGCATTAAACCTAGATGTTAGAACTAATGATATTTATACTATTGCAAAAACTAATGGTACTTGGGGTAGTTGGGTAAAATTACTTAATGCAAATAATTATTCTTCTTATGCTTTACCTTTAAGTGGTGGTACTTTAACAGGACAAGTAAACATCTCTGCAACTTCTGATTTATACTTTCCTAATAGAACTAATAATGGTACTAGAGCTGATTATTATACTTCTGGTACTCATATGCATGGAGGAGAAGATAATGCTTCATACGCAGGGGCAAATATTTAGATAGGTACTTGGTATGGATTTGGAATTTATCCTACTATATCTGGATAGACTAGAACCTAGGGACAAAATAGTTTTTGGCATAATGCTAGAACTGGAAATACTTATACATGGGGAGACTACTATAAATTTGATGGTTCTAATTATACTAAAGTAAGTTACGAGGGACACACTCATTCATATGTAGCTTTAAGTAGGGGAGTATAGTTGTATCATAGGAAGGCTATAGGAACTAGTCCTAATTTTGATAATCTAAAAGATGTAAATGGTGATTAGGTAAATGGTTTTTTTGAAATTAGAAGTTCTGCAGAAACTACAGGAGAAACAGGAACAAAACCTTTTAACGATTTTGCACCTGCTTTAAGTATTTTAAGTTCTAATACAATATTTCAATTAGCTGGATCAAATACAGCTGGTTGGTGGATAAGAGGTAAACAAGCAGTAAATGTTACTGGAACAGGCTTAGCATGGCAGAGGTTAGTTACTACTAGTGAAGATCAAACTTTTACAGGTATTAAAACTTTTAATCAAGCAAAATGGGTATTAGCTGGAGATGAACATAACAACATTACAAATGAGTATTTTAATAATGGACTCTTATATAATAATGCTAACACTGCTGTAATATTTGCAAATGCATCTATAAGAAATGCTTTAAAATTCCGTTGGTATGATACTTATTGGTTGATAGGAAATGTCAGAGGGTCAAGTACAAATAGTTTAGGCTTTGGAATTGCCTTACGTGACAATACTAATAACAGACTAATAGATTGCTTTAGAGTTGCACAAGATCAAGCTTATATGGCGGGAAATAAAATATGGCATGAAGGAAATGATGGAACAGGCTCTGGATTAGATGCAGATTTATTGGATGGAATACATTTAGCAAATTTAGAAAGTAGATAGGGTGTAACACGCTCATGGCAGAGAGGTACTGTTACATCTGCAAACCAATATTTTGGAAATGGAAACGTTGTTACAATAGATCCAACAGGAACTGGATGCCTGTCAGCTAATGACACTATTCTTTCTTTAGGAGATTTAGCAAACAGAAATACACAACTATTAGTTAGTCATAATAGCGATGGAGTTTGGTACAGAAGGATCACTGACGAACTTTCTTATGGTAGTTGGAAACGTCTTGCATTCTTGACTGATAACGTAGCAAGTGCAACTAATGCAGATACATTAGATGGATACCATTATAATCAAACATCCAGAGGATTTATAAATATTGATTATAATAGAAATGGTCCTTATTGGATGTTAATAGCTAGTAGAGATTATTCTACCGATCAATGGGCTTGGGCGAAAATGGTATTTACTATTGCATCGAGTGCATATGCTGGAAGAACAGTTACATATGGTATAGTTGAAATAGCATATAATCATCAAAATACTACTGCTGCTAGTGCACCAAAAATTTCAGCAAAATGGTTATTAAAATCACTTTCTACGCAAGATGACTCTGTACGTGTTGAAATTAATACAAGTACTAAATATATAAATGTATATTTACAAAATAATTTATGGGACTCTAAAATTGAATGTAATGTTATTCATGCAGATGGTTTTAATTATTTAGGACATGGATTAACTGCTGGAAGTTGGACTACAGCACCAGCACTTTCAACAAATGTAATAAATCCTTCTAATGCTACATATTATGGAAATTTAATTAAAGATAGTTCAAGTGATTCTTATGTACTACTTGGAGGTGGAGGGCATAAAACCCTTAATAACTTACAAGTAACAGGAACAGCCTCAGCTTTAAATGCATTAGATGTAACCAAGACCTTTATATATGCTACAGTTAGTTCTAATCAAACTTTAGGAGTTTCTGCTGCTATGACTGTAGGACAAGTACTTACAGTTCTAGTTTATAATAGTGGCTCTTCAAGTATAACAGTAACAGTTCCAACTAGTGATTCCTGGAAAAGTTTAGATGGACTTAGCTTAACTATAGGTGCTTAGAAATTTGGAGAGATAAGTATTTTATGTTATACCGCTACGGTATATATGGTAAGTGCTAAATTACAATGATGTTTTACTATATACATGATGATGAATTTATAACTACAGATACTGAGCTATCTGGATATGACTTAGGTGAATAGAAATTAGAGGATTATAAAAATGGTAAATATATACTACTTAATCCTGCTCAAATAGAGTTTATGGAAGCAAACCCAAAAGCTTCTCCTTTAGAAGTATTTCTGTGTCAACTACTTGGTCCCAAAGTTCCACAGTTCTAGACTGCTATGTAGAAATGGTTCTATAAAAATGCAGAAAAAGTTAGAATAAATGGGCAATTAGTTGATAAGTTTGATTGGAGAAATCTGCTATAGGAAATCTGGATATATAAACAAGCAGGTAGAGAAGAGGTAACATTTACTATTTGGGGAAAGAAGTATAAAAGTAATACAGATACTATTTATAATTTCTTAATATAGTATGCTATATTTTGCTGTGATTTAGAAAAAGTCAGAGAAAAACATTACAATTATATAGAACTACATCCAGAGGATGAAAATTATGACTATACTGTTGGAGTGCCTCAAATATTAAGTATAAATCTTGAAGAACTATGATTATAAGAAGAAGAACTTATAAAAATCCTCCTAAAGTATCCGAAAAGTATGGATATTATATGGTTAATAGTCATGGAAATACTACCGACACATTTGATATAGTGTATCTTGATTTAGATGGAAATTACTTTAATCCTGTTTATAAGTAGTATGGAGGAGATCTTAAAACAGGAGAATTTCCAGAAAATCTAGTAGATAAATCTAGAGTAGATTCGGATGGTGATTCTATAATTACTTAGGAATCTTATACAGATGGAATCACTATTGTTTGCCTTAATGGAAGAGTTGTTTATCAAAGCACAGATGGAGGAGTAACTTGGAGTTCTATGTTTACACTACCATATTAGTACTCAGGCTCTGGAAGAATGATATCGAGCCATATAGTTTATTTTGATAATAATTATATTTATGTATTATTTGCAACATCTAATAGTGCAACATTAACTAATTATAGTACTTGTAGTATACGCCTATATGCTTATAATAGATCTTCTGGAAGTATTACAGACAATCTAATTGTTTCTTATCAAGGTAAATATTGGACTACCTTAATGGGTCCAGGAACTCGTTTATCTCCTGATGGATTCTTTTGTACTAATATTGTTTATAGAAGGCCGAATGGAGACTCCTATATGGAAGATCCAGTAAATAATAATAACGGAACTGACTTTATCTTAGTTAATATTCCAGGATTGATAAGTAATAGTAATAATTATTCATATTTCTCTGTAAATAATCTTTACAATTAGAGAGATTCTAATTATAATTTTACTTTTGGTTATGGTAATTATATACCTAAATGGAATTGGGATAGTTCTACTTATGGATGTTTTTTATGCAATATTGGATGTGTATACTTTGATTCTAGTGCATAGTCTATAACTAAGAGGAGTGTAATTAAAATACCTATAACTCTTAATAGGGGGATCGTACAACAACCAACTATAAGTACTTTAATGAATGAACAAGAAAATGGTTATCTAAGTAATAGAATGTTTATTGCCGAAGCTGCTCAAAAGAATGTTTCTAATGAGACTTTATTTATTAATTATGACTCTACAGTTAAAGTAATGAATATAAATACATGGACAGTAAAACAGACTCTTCCAACTGTAGATTAGCTTTGTTAGGAAATGTATGGAACTCCTTGGAATTTTAACACATTTGGAATAAATATAACACCTGATGGTAAATATTATGTATTATTTAGTACTACTGGCACAAATGGGTTCCTTATATTTATAAATAGATATAATTATACGGTAATGACTGGTACACCTTTTATAAATACAGGTAATAATAGAAACTCTGGTTATGTTCAGTATATGATGCCAAAGAAAGTTGTATAAGAAATAAAAAAATTTAACTCTTTCTAAGATTTTTTAAAACTCTTGTTTCTGAGTAATAATAATATTACCTTAGTTAAGAATTTAAATATTTATAATATATGAGACTAATTAACAAAAGAACACAGTACACTGTTGAAAACGAAAACAACACACTTAAGCTAACAGGAGAAGTTTCTTCTAATGATGATTATAAGGAAATTTCAATAAATGGTTCCATTCAGGATTTAGAAGGACAGTGGCTTGGTAGCTTTAATTACAGATTTAGAAGAGGAGGAAACTCTGATAAAAGTGTTAGTCAGATTAATAAGGAGTATATTAATACTGCAGAGGATCTATTAGATGAAACTATGGATGCATTGATTAATGAATTTAATTTTTAATGAACTATGACAACTAATGAAGCACTAGTAAGGCAAAATTTTATTACAAAAGTCCTTCTTAAAGATGGAAGTGATGAACTTTCTAAAGGATTAAAAGTAAAGATAATGAGTATGAGAATTAAACTGGCTAAGATCAGAAAAGAGTTTGATGAAGATGTACAAGAAGCTATTAAGGGCTTTACTCCAGAGGGATATGCAGAATTAGCACAAAAGAGTGAAAAGACTGATGAGGAAAATGCTAAGCTAGTCGAATGGAATAAACAAATTGAAGCAGAATATAATGAATATATTAAAAATAGAGGACAAGAAGAAGTAAGCATTGATACTAAGTTAACAGAAGATGAATATAACGAAATTCTTGAGGTAAATGCAGGAAACGATATTGAAATCAATGGCCAGAAACTGATAGCCGCAGACTTCTTAGAGGTTCTTTACAGTTTATTTGTTGAAGACTAATATAAAGGGCGGGTAATTCCGCCCTTATTTTGTATGAATCAATATTTGGAAATAATATCTGAGTTTAAGCCTAAAAATGGCTAGAAATTTGCTATAGCTGATGTTAATGATCTTCGAGGTGGATACATATAGGTTGAAACTAAAGAAGAAATGAACTCTTTTCTTTCCACTAATAAGTTAAAATATGGTATGCTCTGCTATGTAAAATATGTAGAAGATGATACTCATATGTTTATTTATAGAGACCAAGGTTGGGAAGTATGGGAAGGACAAGGAGGCTCTGGAGGAGGAGGTTTATCTCTAGTAGTTGTTACTGATTTAGTAGAGTTAGCTACAAAAACTGCTTTACAAGTAAGAGGACAACTAGTATATATTAATAGTTTAGATGATTTACGATTTTGGAATGGACAGTATTGGGAATCATTTAGAAAAATTTACATTCAAGACACTCCTCCAGATGATAAAGGTGGAATATGGATTGACACATCTGAAAAAGGATATGATTCCTCTTCAGATGTTATACAAGATATGCTTAGAGTAATAAATATTCTATAGCAAAAAATAAATAGACTAATGTACATGTAGACGGAAATTGATCCAGGAGACTTTACCAATAATATGTTTACATCACAAGACGGAAAACCTTCTGAGGAGCCTGAATATGGAACTTCCGAAGAAGAAGATAATCAAACTGCAGAAGAACTCTCTTAGATAGAACCTACGGAAGCAGAAGAACCTACAGAAATAAATGATTAGTACTCACCAAATACTAAGTGTTTAAAAGTAAAATCTGGAACTCAAGCTTATATGAAAGCTCATTCTGATGATTTTGCTGAAAGAGAACTTCTGTGGTGCTATGATACACAAACTTTATGGATTAAAGATCCAAAAACTTTAACTTTAATTAAAATTGGAGCTACTGGAGGTGGTAGCGAAGAACCAGAAATTACAGACGATACTATGGATGGAATTATACAAGAAACTATTAGTAATTATAAGAGAATTACTGGTATAGAGTTCGTTGATATGATGAACAATGCAGATCTTTACATGCTGCGTGTAAAGAATGGTAAGTTGCATTTAGTAGATAAAACTCATAGTGTACTTAGAACTGAACAAAAAGTACTTGCTTCAGGTTTATATAGTCCACTTTATTATCCTCTTAATGAACATTCATCTGTAGAAAGTCCATTTGTTTATATAAATATGGTATATTGTGGAGGAGACTCTAATAAGTATAGTTATAATCCAGTATCTCATAATTTTATAGAACTATGTAATATATCTACATAGGACTTAAACCTAAATGGACTTTATCTACATTATTCAGAAAGAGAGGCAGATGCTACGGGAAGAAAATGGATTACATTACCTTTAACTGGTCATATTCCAGCAGGTGGTACATTCCTTATTAAAGGTGCTCCTTGTTCTGTATATGATTCTAATACTACTTTAATAAGAGTAGGAGAAGCTGACATGGAATGGACTTATGGAAATACAAAAAATCCTGAAGTCTTAGAAGTTGCAGCAAGTGAAGGAGTTGAAGCTCATTCTATTTGGGATGAGAACAGATATTTAAAATTAGCTTATTCATGCTCTCTTTATTTAAGTGGAGGATTTGAAGAAGTAACACAAGAGGACTATGCTTTGAATTTAGCTACTCCTTATGATTAGAGTCCTCTTACAACAACACAACTTTTTAATGGAGGTAATGTTGCAAAATACTTTATAGACTTATTAGGAATAGGAACAGGCATGGAAGCTTGTGGAACTCCATTTAATAATGTGAGAAGTGGGCTTACTCCTAATAATTGTTTAATATTTAGATACTTTAATATGGATCCAGTTAAATAGGCATTAAAGGCTCCTTCAGCTTTAGATAATAGTGCTAATATACAATGGACATATTTTAATTTAGCTAATGTAAATCCAAAAGTGGATATATCTTAGTATGTACCTTGTAATTCTAAAGAAGGAAAAAGTATATTCTTTAATAAAGCTAAATTAGTTGAAGGTCCTAATGTAGTAAACTGCTCATTTGGATTTAATGCTCATACTACAAGATGCTTTAACTGGATATCTAAAGGATATTATGATGAATATATTAAGATTTGGCCAGCAAATTCTGCAGAAGATCAAGCAGAGATATTTGAATCATTTAAAGAGGGAGACAATCGTTTAGATGGGCCTGATGCTGATACTCATCGTAATTGGGATAATCCAATTTATAATAGAATTAGAAATGTTGCTACCTCTGGTGAAGATTATACTGTACATAAGTTTATTCATGATTTTCCTGAACCCGAGGATACTTAGGTATATAACTATAAAGTTGGGCGTGATGGGTATTGGTCTGATACGCACCAATTTACTATGAGAAATCGTGACAAAGTAATAGAAAGAGGATTCCAATTTGTTCAAGTTACAGACCAACAAGGTTTCCATGACGAAGAGTATGAAACTTGGGGTATTACTTCTGAATTTATAAAGAAAGATGCTACTATAAATCCAGAAAATGCTTATGAGTGGACAATGAATACAGGAGACCAAACCTAGAATGGTAACAGACTTAATGAGTGGTTGGCTTATTATAGAACATCTTCTAACTTCTACAAGAATATGGAATAGATGTTCACCATAGGTAATAATGATTTATGTTCTGCTGATCCTAAAGTACTTGGTACCGGAGAAGACCTTAATAAGGTAAATCCTGAAAATATTAATTTCTTCTTTACATTTGAATTCCCATATAGTTTACCTGAAGTACCAAGTAATGGTAAGTATATTCCTTCTGTATACTCATTTATATATGGAGATACTTATTTTTTATGTATGAATTCTGAGTTTACTCTTACAACTCAACAAGAATTATACGGAGTAGATAGTGATTATTCTGTTGATAATGATAGCTCAGGCCCAAAAGGTATATATAGTATAATAAGACAATGGTGTCAAAATGACTTACAACATATTGATAACAAGATAAAATGGAGGGTGGCCTTCACACACGATAATCCATTTACTTTGCTTACAAAAGCTCAAATATATGGTACTTCTAGTGGTGATACAGTAAAGTACAATTATTTAGGAGCTGACATGCAAACTGAAAATGTTAGTTATAGTAGAGGAGGTTCACATCTTAATTCTGTAGGAAACTATTGGTTTAGTAAGTTCTTAGAGGATAATAACTTTAGATTATGTATAGGAGGACATAAACATACTTATACATGTTCACGTCTAATGAGGGATAATCCTGATAATAGAATGAAACCATTTGTATATGATCCTGAATATAGTGCTTCTACTTATCCATCTTGGTGGTCTGAAGTTGGAGATGCTAGAGATCATCTAATGTAGTTTGGAAATTTATATGACTAGCAAGGTAATGAACTTACATATGTAAGATATGTTACTTTACAAGCTTCAGGATTTAAAACTACATCTAATAAAGAGCTGCCTACAAGAAATATTCCTTGGCTTGAAGCTTATTACCCTGCAGGAGGTGATGCTCCAACTAAAGATAGATTTAGTGCTGATAAAAAGAATAAAGGTTAGAATTACCCTCATTATATACTTTGGAAGATTGGAAAAGGTACTGAAGTAAAAGACCCTGCAGGTTCTACAACTGAAAGAGATAGAATATTAGGAAGAGTATTTAAAACCTATCCAAGTAGCAAAACTGTTGCAGATGCCTCTGGATGGACATACACTTATAATATACCATATAGTGTGAATGACTTAGCTAAGACTCCAGGTAATGGAGTAAACAATCCTGCTAATAATATTATAGTAGAATTATCATATGCTAATTTACCAAATGAAGAACCTGTAGAAGAACCTGTAGAAGAACCTAGTACAGAAAATAGTGTTTACTCAGTAGTAAATGCTGAATTAACAGGTAATAATGGTGATCAAGTAACTTTATTAAATAGTAATTAATGGCAGTAACTAAGATATTGGTGGACGGAGAGGAAGTACAAAGCCTCTCCACACCAGTTAGATATACGTTAAAAGGTAACGGAAAACATAAAGTGCAATATGTAATGGACACTGATACAATTAAGGCTGAAGCCTTTAAAAATTGTGATATTGAGAAAATTACTATTCCACATACAATAACAGAAATTAAGTAGGATGCCTTTAAAGATTCTGATATTACACAGGTAGTTCTACAAGGAACTTAGAAGAAAACACTAGCTAATGGGGTAATACCTCAATAGGCAACTCTTATAGCTAGTCACGAAACTGTAGGATATTATAATGAGTTTAATGCTCAAGAAGCTACATCTAAAACTAAAGACTTTGTCTCAGATATACCTGTAGGATGTGTTCTTTACGAGAGAAGTAATGGAGAACTTTATACAGCAGAATATGATGAGAATATAACAGATCTAGCTCTTGGAGTATGTGTTATTCCAAAAGGAATGTTTGATGAACATGCACATTTTATAGGTCTAGAGAATTTAGCTTATGACAACACTGATGGGCACGTAAAGAGCTGTGAAGACCATTATGAAGAGTGGTGTATGTTTGCACCTAAACTTGATAATATGTTATGGCATCAAGATAACATAGAATGTTATTCATAGATACCTTATACTGGGCTACTATATCATACAGGCGAATATGATGGACCAATTCAGTATGACACTGAGGAACAAATGCCAGATTTAGTTAGTACAGACAAACCTTCAGGTAATATGAGTTATACAGAGAATGTAGACTTTAGAAGTACTTATGATCTACTAGGTGTCTATAACTGGGATGAAAAAGGACATACTCCATTTGTAGAATGTTGTATGGATGGAGATCCAACATATGTATTACCTGGAAGCAATAGTATGAGTAATCCTTATTATAGAGGAAGTTACTATGCTCCACAGACTATTCAAGTACAAGCTACTTCTGATTAGTCAGACCATAAATATCAGTACAGTAGACACTATTACTCTCCTTGCCCTTATATGCAAGTATCTGAAAGTGATGAAGTAACTGCTAACCCAATACTTATTAAAGAGTTAGCTCCTTCTCAAAACTTATTAAATTGTCATGGCAATCCTTATAGATTTTATGGTTCAGCTAATGAATTTTTAATTCCAAATATTATTAGTAGATGTACTAAGCCACAAGTTAATACAAATGGAGATTATTATACAGTATGGCAAATGGGAACTGCAGATGGAGGCACTCCTACATTCTTTCCTGCTCCATATCTATGTTATGAATATGCTCCTGGAACTGGGGGTACACAACATCAGTGGGCATTAGGAACCCCACTAGAATGGATATGTGCATTTACTAAAATAGCTAAAATATAGAATGTTCTTTAGCATTTAAAATGCCCTCTATTACCAAGTAAACCAGCTGATCTTATATAGGCTAGAAACTTTAACGATTATCATAGTTCTGATTCAGGCTGGTATTGGGGAGGACTTATGGTTAATGACGGAAACTGTTTTTTATTTGATGGTAACTCTTAGAGAGTTGAAAGTATGATAACAACTAATCAACCAAGATTATCAACAAGACCATTTATTGTAATATGAGTAAAATAAGACATTGGGACGAATCTACACAATCTTGGTAGATTGATGGTGCCTCTAATGCTGCTAATATTGAGCTTTCTCATCCTAGTTATACAGACGAGGATGGGAACTCAATATCAGTAGAATAGGGCTTTACAAAAGTCGCTAACAGACTAACTAAGATAGAACATAATGTCGCCTGGATCTATCAAAATGGTGCAAAAGGTGGAGGAGGCGGCGGAGGAGGTGGAGGAATAGACTCTACTTCTTATGCTATAGAAATTGAAGAAGGTTCACGTGTTTATACTTCCTCATCTTCTATAACTATACATATAACTATAACAGGAGGTAGTGTTAAAAAGACCTTCTCTGTTACAGTACAAGATGACAGGGGAAATACAAAAGGAACTTATGTTATTACAGGCCTTACAAGAACTGAAATAACGATTAATAATTTAAATGATGCAACTAATAGACTTACTATAAATGCTAATTCAGGACAAAATTATGCTAATCCTGTAACATTAACAGTTATAGCAGGAGCTATTAAACTTTCTTAGTCTACTATACCAAGTTCTACTATTTATCCTCAAAGCACAATTGGATAGGTAATTTTAAATGCTTCTAATAGTACAGACAGTGACTTATTAATAGTTGCAACTTGTAACGGTTAGCCTTTAACTCTTTCAACTTCAGAATAGATTATTCCATAGGCTAAAGAAGCACAAATAAGATTAACATCTATTGAATCTTATTTAAATACAGTTAAAAGTACATCTATAGGAGAAACATTTACATTTGAAATTTATGCTCAGGGTGTACTTAATGATAATATACTATAGTCTAACAGTATCACTTTTAGTTGTACTATTGTACAGCCTAATACCCTTTATATACTTACTTATGGAGTAAACAAGGCTGTTCCTACAAATAATATAGAACTATCTAGCCTTAATAAGTTTGTATATGGAAATAGTATATAGTTTAATTATCAATTAACTTATTCTAGAGTAGCTTTTTCTTATTATAATATATATTACACAATAACTCCATGTTATTTTGAAGATGGAGTATTAGTTGGAGATGAATCTAGACAAAGAACTGGAACTTTAAGTAGGGTAGCTAAAGATGTTAGCCAGTAGTTTCTATTTAATACTTCCTCTTTGCCAGATGATACCATATATAATCCTGATACAAATTAGTATAAGTTCGTAAGAGTTACATTACATGCAGTATCTGTAGATAATGATTCTATTGAAGATACAAAAGTATTATACTTTACTCTTTCTGAAGCTACAACTAAATATATTACAGCAACTAACCTTAATAATAGCCTTATAGCATATTTTAGCCCTGTAATGGGTGTGCCTACAAACTCAAATGTTTGGGAATATGATAATAAAAATACAAGATTCCCTTATAGTAATTAGGGTGCAGTTCAAGAGAGATTCATAACATTAGCAGGACATAATATCAATAGCTTTATGTCATAGACTGACACACAAGGATTACACTTAACTGGTAATTCTTATGCAGATTTAGAACTAAATCTATTTTCTGGTAATGCTAATGAAATAAATCTATTTAATGGAACAGGTTGGACGCTATCTTTTACTTTTAGAACTAATACTAATGTAGATGATACTGATGTTGTAGTAAGTCTGGGTAAATATAATGATTAGTTAACTTTACTTGCAGGTATAGAAATAAGAGCTAATAAAATTATATATGCTGTACAAACAAATTAGTCTAGTTTTAATATTACTAAGGGAGACCTTACTACTGTAGATATAGTTGCGTAGAAGTATGTAGGACCTGGAGATACTGAAGTAAACCCAACACACTGGTTTATTAAAGTATATTTAAATGGAGTATTATCTTTAGTAACTAGTCATACACAAAATGCTATTTTTAATACTGAGAATAGTGGAACATATGGATGGTATTTTGATGATTATCTACACTTAGGAAGTAGAGTAATTAATGGAGAAGTTTCGGATGCTTGTGCTGTACATTTTTATGATGCTAAAGTATATGGAACAGCTCTTTCGGATAATGAAATAATTCAAAATCGTGTGTCAGCATATATATATTCAGAATTACAACCAAGTTCTAATCCTAGCATGTCTATTCAAAATGAAATGCTTTAGAATAACTTCATTTAGATTGGAACTGACGGTAATTATCATAATATTCTATTTGATACTACTGATGAAACTCAATATAAGGATGCAAATACTCTGCTTAATAGTTTAGTAAGTGCTCTTGCAGAATCACGTATTCCTTATCCAATTGTTGTTATTAATTAGCTTACTTCTGACTCTAATTTTTTAGGAATTACAGAAGCTAAGTTTAATGAAGACCTTAAAGAAACTGTAATGGCTTCTAGATTTCCAATTAATATAGATTACTATACTATGGGAAATCAAACTCCAATACGTATAGAAAATACAGTTGGAACAGGTATGAAGATAGGTATACAGGGTACTTCTTCTCTCAGATATAATAGTAAGAACTATGAGATTTATATGGGAGAAGATGATGCTGGAAATAGTGTATTAGTACAAATGAGAGAAGACTGGTTACCAGAAAATAGATTTACTCTTAAGGCTGACGTAATGGACTCTTCTCATGTTAATAATGTACTTATAGGTAGAATCATTAATGGACTTGTAACTACTAAAGATTCACAAGGTAATGATGTTCCTATTAAACCACTTGATAATACACCTCCAATGTCTAGAAGTGGATATGCCTGGGCAGATAAAGTAAAACATACATCTGAAGGTTATCCTTGTATTCTATTTATAAAGTTCAAAGCTACAGGTAGTAATATAAGTACAACTAGATGTATGGGTATATACAACTTTAACTTAGGTAGATATGCATATTATAATCTAGGTCTTAAACTTCTTACTAGTGTAAATTATGCTACTACAGATGAAGTTTATCCAAGAATGGTAGAATCTTATACAGATAGTGATGAAATAGAATCAGGTTCTCCTGTATATTCTATGGAAGTACAAGAAAATAGTTCCATAGCAATGTTTGACTAGGATGATCCAGATATTCTTGGAGAAGGTGTGTTTGAATTTCCTTATGATTCAGATGGACAAGGAATGGCTAACTTAGGTAAACTACTTACTTTCTTAGCTTCATTTGGATATAATATAGAAAGTGATAGAAAAGTATATATAGACAATGATTGGAAAACTCCAAAATTACAAAAAATAGATGGAACTTGGCAAGAATCTGGAAGATACTATAGTAGTTTTG
>Ga0256407_10008749_pt1 | contig 14733 bp, 10 predicted proteins | sample RumenRJG_04DNA_FD_193489 | JGI IMG/M metagenome (GOLD analysis project Ga0256407, IMG submission 193489) | Bovine rumen microbial communities from Lethbridge, Alberta, Canada - RJG_04 | ecosystem: Host-associated > Mammals > Digestive system > Stomach > Rumen | place: Canada: Alberta... | reverse complement strand
CGGTGTTCCGTGTGCAATGACGAGGACGAGGTAGTAGGCGGGATTGCCCTTCTCGTCGTTACGCTCATTGTATTCCGCAGCCAGGCAGTTGAAGGCCAGTTCGTCGAAGGTGACGGTCGTGTGGGCCATATAGCCCGGAGCCTGTGCAATGTCGGCGAGCAGGCTGCCGCTGATGTCCTTGCCGTCGCCTGCCTTGGTCAGCAGGAGCACGTATTCGCCAGCCATTGGTACCGAGATGTCGTAGTAGATGTCTGACGATCCGCCCGCCTCGACCATGATGCCGGTCTTGGCAACTCCAATCAGGCCTTTCAGTGCGCCGTCCTCCACATAATAGACACCGCACTGGATGGCACCCACATAGTCTTCAGTGCCAGTGTTCTGGATGGTGGCGGTGACTTTCTGGGCGATGCCGCGCTGCTTCAGACCGTCAATCCTGATGTCCGGGCCCGAGGCCGAAAGTTGTGGCTGCGGATGGACGGTGACGCCAGCCACTTCGCCCGTCTCCCCGACATGTACCTCCAAGTAGCAGTTGGGACCGAATACGGGTTTCCAGGGGGCGCTGGTGCCAGCCTCTCTGTTGACAAACACCAGGTTGTGAGGGCCAGGCGTGAGGCCTGCTAAGAGGTCGTTGGCAAGCGGGAGGACGAATGTGCCGCAGTCGAGGTCGGCGGTGAGGTAGCCGGTAAACTCATGCTCGATGGATGCGGAGATACGGCTGGGGTCGGGTGTGCCGTCATCGTTACGCTCTGCCAGTGCGATGGTGAAGGTGCTGGGGCGGTAGGAGGGGTTCACAAATACGAACGTATGTTCCGAATCACCATCCGGAATGTCCCACATGAAACTGTTGAGGTAACGGTAGTGTCCGTCTGATGCACCCTGCTGTGGCTGCAGTCCGATCAGCGCCGACTGGTTGACGCTGTAGCCGTCCTTGGTGCTGCTGCCGCCCGAGCCGGACATATCGGGGTTGAGCAGGTTGATTTTGTAGAAGCCGTTGCCCTTGCCTGCCCAGCCCCAGTTCACGCTGAAGTAGCCCTCGCCGTCCTGCACCTGGTAGCCGTCGATGACGAAGGCATGACCGCCGCCCGTGGACTGCCCGCTATAGACCAGAGGTCGCCCTTCGCTCAGTTCGTTGTAGAGCAGTTCGTCCCAGCCGCTCACGGTGTATTCGTTGGCCTGGGCGAAATAGATACCGGGGGAGTAGCCGAAGGTGCCCGCGATGATATCCAGGTCGTAAAAGTATCCGCTGGAGAGTTGCGGTGTGTAGTCCATCTGTATCAGTTGTCCGCAGTAGCGCATCAGCGTTGCCACGGCTGCTTCCTGTGCCTCAGTGGGGGACTGGGTGTAGTCGTCCACCATGTTGTCCCAGTCGAACGCCGTGACGGGCAGACCGTCAATCACCCGACCGTCTGCCATCGTATAGGCAGGCAGTTCGCCGGCAATCGGCCCCTGCGGCCAGCGGTGGTAGTACATCACCTGGCTCAGCGCCGTTGCCATGCAGCCTGTGAGGCACGGTTGGCCGTCGGTTACGGGGCAGGAGGCGTTGTAGGGTTTGCCCTGGTCCCAGCGGGCGGTTACCATGGGGGCGATGTCAGCGTGGAGTGCCACTCTCCTTGCCTTCACACCGAGGCGGCTGAGCGTACTGATCTGGGTAGCTGTCTCGTCGAGCCACCACTTCATATTATCGGGGATGGTCTCGGCATCGAAACTACCCTGCGACGTATAGCCCAGCACGAGGTTGTCGCCCACACAGTCGTCGCCGCTCACCACGACAAAGCCCTGCGAGGCATTGAACACATAGTAGGGGCTTGCCTCCGTCTGCTCCCCGCCGTCAGCGCGCCCCATGGCACGGTTCTTGGCACGCATGGCCTCGCTCTTCAGGGCGATGCCTTTCTTGTTCAGGAACTTGGCGGCAGCCTGTCGTGCCGTCTCGGGCGACACAGGTTCTGCCATCATTGTCATTGCGCAGCAAAGAATGGCTGCTGAGGCTGTTAGAATCTTTTTCATTTGCTTGGTTTATTATTTAGTTTATCTTTCTTCTGAAAGTGGACGGGCTTCTTGTCGGTCCCGGTGAGTGCGAGACGGGTGCCCGTGCGGTCGAGGTTGGTGGCCTGCGGCACACGGTTGTTGCTTTTTAACTGCTCGAAACTTCCCATTATCCTGTCCATCATGAGTTTTCTCGCCTCGGGGAGCTGTTTCTCTCTCTCCTCCTTGGAACAGGTGATGGTGCTTTCGTCGTTGTCAATCTTGAGGGTCTTCATGTCGAAGGTATTCACCAGCGTGTCGCCCACGATTTCCCAGTGGCCGGATATAGTGATTTGGGTTATGATTTTTCCGCGGAAGCAGTAGCTGTTCCATTTCATGGTCTCGAGGGTGGTGAAGGTATGGTCTGGGCGGAAGGTGTATTCCGTGTGGTCGTTGACGCTGGTCAGCACGGCATCCCAGGTGCCCGCGATGTCGGTCTCCTTGGCGCGGCGTACCACCATGAGACTCTGGTTGCGGAACTCTTCCAGTTCCTTCTCGGTGATACCCATGAGGAACTTGTTCTCCTCGTTGACATTGATATACTGCATCAGATCGTAATACATTCTCATCCGTTGGCCGCTCCATCCGATGTAGTTCTGCACGCGGGGTGTCTGGAGCAGGCGGCGGCAGGTGGCAAGGACGGCTTCGTCGCTTTTCATGTCGTCCGACTCCATGATGAGGCTGTATTCCTCCTCGTTGCTCACCGGTTTCTTGAAGTATACGCTCTCTTTCCGTTGTTGTTCCATGTAGGAGCGGGCGTTGTAGAAGTCCTGCACGTTTTTGAGGAACTTCTTGTCGCTCAGCGTGCGCCACGAGTCCTGGCTGCTGTTGAAGATGTGCTCGTTGCTGGTCTCCATCTCGAGTTCTCTGGGGAATCCGCTTCCCAGCACGTAGTTGAGGAAGGCCGTAATGGAGTCGGAACCAATCTCCTCCAGCCGGTGCTGGTTCCACATCAGATAGTAGGAGATGCCGCGACACTCATCTTCGTATTTCAGGCGATTGTTGATGACTTCGAGGCTCTGGTCTATGTCGCTGACGATGGTCATGGCCAGCAGACGGCGAGACTCTTCTGCCTCTTTCTTCTCGATCCATGCGGCAGAGCCGAACGTCAGCACGATGGAGATGGTGGTGCCGAGGAACGTCATCAGCAGTTCCTTGATCCATCCCTTTCCTGTCAGGTCGCGCCCGAGTTTGGGCATTCTGAATTTTACGTTCATAACCGTTGTTAATCAATAGACCATACTATTTATTTCTTTGCCTTTTTCTTATAGTTACGGTATGCCTCGACCAGCTGCTGGCGCTGTTCGGGCGTGACGGTAATCATCCGCATGTTCACGTCCTTCTTTGGCACAACGCCATTCTTGTAATAATCGAAACCGTATTCCAGATAGCCGTGCTTGTCGTCATAGACCTTGCCGTCCTCGCCATATACCAGCGTTGCACTTTTTTCTTCCGTTTGCTGCATCCACCCCACGAGAGGCTTTTCTATGTTCCAGTCACCCTTTGAAATCACGATATACTTCCTGCCGTCGAAGGTCAATTCTATAACCTTGCCGCTGAACATGTCCGTGTATTTTTCTATCAACCGTTCAAACAATATTGCGGTGAATACATCCGTGTATTCAATTCCCGGGGTATTGTTTCGGGTGAGCCTCTCACGAAGATCCATGATATATGCCAATGGTTTTACCATATCCTCTTTGCCCATGCTATATATCATGCCCCAAAAGGCTAACGAATTCAAGTATTCGTCCTTGATGTCCACACCTACATTGTTGGCACGTATCATTTCGTCTATGTAGAATAAAGCCTTATCAACGTTTTTCTTGTCGGTAGCCACTGTCATCAGCATGAAGCCTGCTTCGCGAAACACCGAATCGGGTATCTCCTTGTTATAGTCAGCAGCCAGATGGTAGATGCGCTCATAGTATTTCTCCGCCTGTGACTGGTTATATATCCCGTTTTCCTTGTCGAGCAGGAAGTGTCCCGCCTCTATCTGGGCTTCCCAGTCCGCAGGGTTCTCGTCGGCCGTTTTCGTCAGGCGGAGCATCTTTGCAATCTTGCTTTCCGCTTCTTCTGTTTGTGCATTCGCGTTCAGTGCAGCGAAACAAACAAATGCTGCGAATAGAATAATCTTTTTCATAATGATTGATGTTTATAATTGTTATACCTATATTATTACTTCAATTCTAAACGATCCCGTTCTCGTTCAGTTTTTCTTGCAGCCGGAAATTCTCACGGATGAATCGCACCAGCGTGTGCTGGCTGTCGGAGAGCCGCCAGCGGTAGTAAAGCAGCCCCAGGATGAGCACTACAACCAACAGCAGGAAGGCCGTTGCCAAGGCGCCGATGATGATGAATGTCATGTCCGTCATTTTTCAGTATTTGAATTCGGGTACAAAAGTAGTGGGAAAGACTGGAAGGCCTTCCCCACTGCTTGAAATGTTTTTCACAAATCTTGAAAAACTCGCCTACCTGTTGCCTTTCGCTGCTCGCCGAAATTCAGAGGGAGTCATGGAATAGTAGGCGGCAAAGAGACGGGCAAACGTGGTGCGATTAGTAAACCCGCTCTGCTCGATGATGAGTCCTATCGGGTTGTCGCTCTTTTCCAGCAGCTGTGCGGCATACTGTATGCGCAGGCGGTTGAGATAGTCGGCAGGCGTGGTGTCGGCACACTCGCGCAGGGCGGCATATACATACTGATAGTTCGTGCCGAGCAGCCGTGCCAGTGTCTCGTGGTTGGTGTCGGGGTCGGTATATACGTCTGGGTTCTTCACCAGTTCGCACAGGCGGCGATAGAGCAGTTGGTTCTGCGTCAGTCTCTCTTCGGGCTGCGCCTGTAGCTGTCGCTGCTCCTCGGACTCAGCCTGCCGGCGTTGCTGAATCTGCTCGTAGAGGCTGCGGTTCTTCTCTGCCAATCGGAGATTGTAGCGATGGACGCGCCAGATGATGTAGATTGCCATCAACAGCAGCAGGACGATGGCAATGAGGACAATGCGATGGATGGTCAGCGACTGGTGTTTACGGATAATCTCTTCTTCCTGTCGACGGATTTCCTGCAACTGCTCCACGTCGGCCTGCTGTTCCTGCTGGCGGATGGAGTCGGTCAGCTGACGGATGCGGTCGCTCATTGCCAACGCCTCTGCCGTGTGCCCCGCTTTCTGCAGGGCATCATACTTGTAATTGAACAGTGTCTTGACATAGAGGTCGCTGACGGGCTCGCCATCCGAGCGCATCAGCGAGTCAGTTTCGTCGAACAGACGGATAGCCTCGTCGTAACGACCCGTCATCGACAGATACAGACCTTCGGCAGCCTTGTCAAGCGCACCAAGATCTTGTAACTGTTGATATTCACGGTGAAGGATCCCCGCCTGCTCTCGCTGACCGTTGGCAGCATAGACCATCGCCTTACTGATGGTCACGTTGGCAGTGCGCTTTTGCATCGCCCAGTCGGGCGTGTCGGGACAACGTCTAAGACGGTTCATCGCAGTGTCCATCTTCGCCGTCAGGGGTAGTGCTTTCTCTGGCATCTTATTTTCGATATACAAGTCGTTGAGTGAAAGCAGCGTATAGATGAGCGGATCAATCTCCCCATAACCGGTGGCATGCTGCGTACTCTCCATTAAGATGTCGATGCATTGCAGGAACAACTGCTCGGATGCTGCGACATGCCCTAGTTTGCTTTCACAATCTGCCATCTGCATCAGTGCCCTGCACTTCATCTCCACATCATTTGGCGTTGTGCCGTCACCCACAAAGGCAAGGATTTCCTTAGAGAGGGCGAGCGATCTGCCATATTCGCCATCGGCGTATGCACCGTCACCCAAAATCCAGCGAGACTTACAATAAAGGCTACTGTCTTCAGACGTGGTAACAGCGTGTTCCGCCTCTGCGGCAATCGCTTTCTCAGCGTAATAGGCAGCCAACCGGCGGCGGTCGGCATTCGCATAGATAATTGCCTTGGTCGTATTAGCACGTACCGCCGTGAACAAACCCACCTGCTCCGCACTGTCCACACGCTCCACAGAATGTTCAACGTCGGATAATCCATTGTTGACGATTTCTTTGCTCAGCGCTGCAGCCTCATCGCCAGGGTCAGACTTCGTGCAGGTGGTAAAGACCAGTACAGAGAATAGCATCAAGAATTCTATAGTCTTTCGCTTTTTCATCGTCGTTTCTTTTAACAATTTCGATACAAAGTTAGTTCTTCAATGATACGTATAGGTCATTCTCATGGAGACGTAGCCCTTGGGCCATTTCACTTTGTCCAGGAAGAATTTTGCAGAGCCTTGTGACAGCAGGAACAGGTCGGGTCTTACTTCCTTGAACTCATACTGCATATTGTTCTGTTTCTCCTGCCAGTTGATGCGTGATATCTGCCAGCAGCCATCAGCGATATGCACCCTCATGTTGTCGAGTTTCACGATATAGAACGTCCTGTTGCCCTTGGTGTAACTGCCCACATATTCCATGCCCGTCTCTTTCTTCTTCCTGTATTTCTTCTGCAGTTCCTTCACTTTCTCGCGAACCCTCTTATAGAACTGGTCATATACGTTGGCACTCATCATGCCATCGTGCTTCAGGAACGACTTGATCTGTTTCTGCGTCAGTTCCTGCTTCATCTCCACCATCCGTACATTCGAGGTCGTGATCCTGCCGTTGTTGAACAGTACGTCCTCTGCCATCGTGATACCGAAATGCTTATGTTCCCTGAGGGCGGTCACGATAGGTCCGTAGCCTGCCAGGCGGGCGGCGAAGGTGATGGTCCTGCGGTGGGGGAACTTCGTCAGGTCAATATCCTTCTCCAGTTGGCAGGTCACTGAGTAGCGCAGTGCCCTGACCCGCTTTTTGAGCGGTTGGGAGTTGGCAAGTACTTTCTTCAACAGGTATTCCTCGAAAGTCGTACCGTCAGACAGTACCACCGTCTCGGCAAGATTGAGTGAATAGGCAATATCCTCGTCCTCATCTTGTGCGTGAACATTCAATGTCACGAGTAAAACAGCAAACGTAAAGATAAATCGTATAACTTTCATTCCTCCTGTTATTATGTTTTTTGCAAAGATACGAATAAGTGAGTAAAATGCCAAATATTCTCCTCAACAATTACAGAAAGGGGCGGTCAATTCGCTTGACCACCCCTCTTATCTATTCAGTGTTTGTGTCGGAAGATAGATTCTTATACAATACCCTGGCTCATCATGGCAGAAGCCACCTTCATGAAGCCGGCAACGTTGGCACCCTTCACGTAGTTGATGTAACCGTCAGGCTGTGTACCGTACTTCACGCAGTTCTCGTGAATATCGTTCATAATGCGCTTCAGGTAGTCGTCAACCTCCTTGGCAGTCCATGACAGACGCTCAGAGTTCTGTGACATCTCCAGACCGGATACTGATACGCCACCGGCGTTGGAAGCCTTACCAGGAGCATACAGGATCTTGGCATCCTGGAAGATCTTGATAGCCTCAGGCAGTGAAGGCATGTTAGCACCCTCAGCGACAGCGATGACACCGTTGTCTACGAGAGCCTGAGCCTGCTCACCGTTGATCTCGTTCTGTGTAGCGCAAGGCAGGGCGATATCTGCCTTCTCGTGCCAAGGACGCTCACCAGCGTGATAAACAGCGTTAGGATACTCCTCAGCATACTCCTTGATACGTCCACGCTCTACGTTCTTCAGCTCCTTTACGTACTCCAGCTTCTCAGCGGTGATACCGTCTGGGTCGTAGATGTAACCGTCAGAGTCAGAGAGGGTCATAGGAATAGCACCGAGCTGGATGCACTTCTCAGTAGCATACTGTGCTACGTTACCAGAACCTGAGATCAGCACCTTCTTACCCTTGATGTCGATATTGCGGGTAGCGAGCATAGAGGTCAGGAAGTATACACAACCGTAACCGGTAGCCTCAGGACGGATCAGTGAACCACCGAAGGGGATTCCCTTACCGGTCAGCACACCCTGGAACTGGTGGGTCAGCTTCTTGTACTGTCCGAAGAGGTAACCTACCTCACGGCCACCGACACCGATGTCACCAGCGGGAACGTCCTCGTCCGGACCAATCACGCGATATAACTCATTCATGAATGCCTGGCAGAAACGCATCACCTCAGCATCGCTCTTGCCACGTGGAGAGAAGTCGGAACCACCCTTGGCACCACCCATAGGAAGGGTAGTCAGCGAGTTCTTGAAAGTCTGCTCGAAGGCGAGGAACTTCAAAATACCGAGGTTCACACTCTTGTGATAACGGAGACCGCCTTTGTACGGACCGATAGCGTTGTTGTGCTGGATACGATAACCCATGTTGGTCTGAACCTTACCCTGGTCGTCAACCCATGTGATGCGGAACTCATAAACACGATCGGGGATGCAAAGGCGCTCAATCAGATTAGCCTTCTCAAACTCAGGGTGCTTGTTGTACTCTTCTTCGATAGTAGGAAGAACTTGGCTTACTGCCTGGATGTACTCCGGCTCATTGGGAAATCTCTGTTTCAGATCCTCTACAACTTTTGCTGCATTCATAATCTTTTTACTTTTTTGGTTATTATACTATTGAAATTTGTCTCTTGAATTATTTCGGATGCAAAATTACATCAAAAAATTGAATTACCAAACATTTTATCAAAAAAATAACGAAAAAAGTTTCTTTTTGTCACTAATTGATGATAATCAAGGTAAAAATGATAAAAATATACGCTTATTATGTGTGCGAAAACAACAAGCGCCTGCCGAGCTGGCAGGCGCTTGTCGTGAAAATATGTGGGTGGGAGTTTAATGGGTGAACGACAGTTCGTCTTTTCCTTCCACCTTATTAATATATATAGTATCTCCGTTCTGGAGGTCACCATTAACGATAAGTTCTGAGATACCATCTTCGATATAGGTTTGGATGGCTCGCTTCAGTGGTCGTGCACCAAACTGGACATCGTATCCCTTCTCGGCGACAAACTGTTTCGCATCGTCGCTCAGGTTGATGGTATAGCCCAGTTCTTCAATCCGTTTATAAAGACCTTTCAGTTCCACGTCAATAATCTGCTTGATGGCGTTGAGGTCAAGCTGGTCGAAGGTGATGATCTCGTCCAGACGGTTCAGGAACTCTGGGGAGAACTGTTTCGACAGCGCTTTCTGTACGATGCTGCGTGCATGCTCCTTGTCTTGTTCGTTGAGCATCAGTGAGCCAGAGCCTCCACTGGTGAATCCCACGCCACGTCCGAAGTCCTTCAGTTGTCGGGTACCGGCATTCGAAGTCATGATGATAACGGTGTTGCGGAAGTCCACGAAGCGTCCGTTGCCGTCAGTCAGTCGTCCCTCGTCAAGTACCTGCAGCAGCAGGTTGAACACATTACCGTGTGCCTTCTCAATCTCGTCGAGCAGAACGATAGAGTAGGGGTGACGGCGTACACGCTCCGTCAACTGACCACCCTCCTCATAACCGACATAGCCCGGAGGGGCGCCAATCAGTCGTGACACGTTGAACGACTCCGTATATTCACTCATATCGATACGGATCAGTGCCTCACTGCTGCCAAACATGAACTCGGCGAGTTTCTTTGCCAGGTAAGTCTTACCCACACCCGTCGGTCCGAGGAACATAAAGGCACCGATAGGATGGTTGGGCTCTTTCAGTCCCACACGGTTGCGCTGGATGGCACGTACCATTTTCTCAATCGCCTTGTCCTGTGCGATGACGTGCTGCTTGAGTTCCTGTGCCATACCTTTCAGTCGGATGCCCTCCTCCTGTGCCATACGCTGAACGGGTACACCCGTCATCATCGATATCACATCCTGTACTTCCTTTTCCGTCACCATCTGGCGGTCGTCGATATCTCCCTCCTGCCATTTGCGGTTCATCTCAGCCAACTGACTCTCCATGACTGTTTGGCGGTCACGGAAACCAGCAGCCAGTTCGAAGTTCTGGTTCTTGACGGCGAGTTGTTTTTTCTCCGTTACCGTCTTCAGTTCCTGTTCCAACTGAGCAATCTCCGGTGGTACTTGCACATTATTAAGATGTACGCGCGAACCAACCTCATCCATGGCATCAATCGCCTTGTCGGGTTGCTGCCGGTCACTGATATAGCGGTCTGTCAATTTGACACATGCCGCCAGTGCCTCGTCGGAATAGCTCACATGGTGATGCTGCTCATAATGTCCTTTGATGTTATGCAGTATCTGTATCGTCTCCTCTGCATTGGTCGGTTCGATGAGTACTTTCTGGAAACGGCGTTCCAGTGCACCGTCCTTCTCAATGGAGTTACGGTATTCGTCAAGTGTTGTGGCACCGATGCACTGGATGGTGCCTCTTGCCAATGCGGGTTTCAGGATATTGGCGGCATCCATTGACCCTGGTGTCGAACCAGCTCCTATGAGCGTGTGTATCTCATCGATGAAGATAATCACATCGTTGTTCTGTTCCAACTCCTTGATAAGTTGTCGGAGACGCTCCTCAAACTGTCCGCGGTATTTCGTGCCAGCCACCACGCCAGTCAGGTCGAGTGTCACCAGCCGTTTCCCGAAGAGCATGGGCGAGCAGTCCCTGCGGGCAATCATCTGTGCCAGTCCTTCTACGATGGCACTCTTTCCCACGCCGGGTTCACCAATCAAAATGGGGTTGTTCTTTTTCCTTCTACCTAAGATCTCCACCACACGCTGGATTTCACGCTCTCGCCCTACCACAGGATCCAGTTTGTTGTCCAATGCCTGTTGAGTCAGGTCTGTGGAGAAGTTGTCGAGCACGGGGGTCTTCGACTTCGTCTGTTTGGTCTGTGTCGTAGTATGGCTTCCAGACGGTGACTGGCGCTGGCTGTTAGAGGCCTGTTCCTCTTCCTCCTCGAAGTCCTCGTCAGGCAGTCCGATGCCGTTCTTGACACTCAGCAGTGCCAGTGTATCCTCATAATTCATATTATTCATTTCCAATACTATTTTTGCTCCGTTATCTACTTGGTCGTGAAGGATGGCGAGCAGCAGATGTTGCTCATCCACACGGGTAGTCCGCTGGATACGTGCCTCCAGCACAGCCAGTTTCAAGATGTTACTGGCTTTTTCGTTGAGCACCAGCTCATTGGTGTTGATGGGCATCCCTATCTCATCTTCCCTCACTCGTGACTCCAATGCTGTCTTCACGTTAGCGGTGTTGATGGCAAGACGGTGGAACACGTCAATGACAGGTCCCTCCTTCATGCGCAACATCCCCAGTAGCAAGTGTTCTGGTCCCACGCTCCGACTGGCAAGGCGTGCTGCCTCCTCACGGGAGTAAGCGAGTATTTCCGATATCTTTGGTGTAAATTGACTTGTCATACATATCTGTATATGCAAACATTGTGCCAAAAAGATTATCAGTCTTTATTCTACTTGTTTACAGTCGGCTCTTCTCGGCATTGCCGGCACCGGTACCTTTGTACTTGCTTCGGGTCGTATTGAATTGATACGACAGTGACACGCCGATGTATTGTGTATAGGTGTAAGCATCCTTGTCCATCGTGGTGACAGGGAAATAGGCTGTCCAGCGTGTACGAAGGCTTCGGAAAATATCATTAGCAAAGAGGGCAACGGTTAGATTACCGTCAAAGAATGTCTTCTGCACACGGGTATTGATGTAAAACTCGTGAGCAAGATGAGTGAATCCGTAGTCGTAACTCGTGGAGTTGTGCAGATAGAGCATCGCTTTCGTAGTCTTGCCGATGGTGAACCAATTGCGGAAGTTTATTTCAAACTGTGGTTTGTTGAGTCTTGTAGTGAGACCGTATGCCTGAGTGTCAAAGTTCTGTTGCCAGTAACTGAGAGTAAGTGTCGGGCTATAGAAACCAAACTTGGGTGATGCAGTCAGTGAGGCCTTGTATGATTCATATTTATCGAAGTTGCGATTGGTCCAGAAGACTGTCTCTTTTCCCTCTTGATACAGGTCGGCATAGTGGAGTTGGAAGTCCTTGCTATGACTGTAGCCAGCGGTGAAGGTCAGCCACGAGTAAGTGACATTCAGGTCGATGTCCTGTTTGATGGTTGGACGCAGCAAGGGGTTTCCACCTTCATGAGTATACCGGTTGTTATATTGTACATTGGTGTTGAGCCACCGGAAACTTGGGCGGCTGATGCGTTTGTTGTAATTCAACTGGATATCCCATTTGTCCTTTTGCCAGCCTACGGAGAGATTAGGAAAGAGGTCATGGTATTTACGGCTTGGCTCAGACTGATGCTCACCGAAAGAATAATAGTCGGAATTAACTGACTCGTAGCGCAGTCCACCAGAGAATCTCCATACGCCCCATTTCATCTGATATTCTGCAAACCCAGCAATATTGCTCTCACGTATTTTGTCATCGGAGGGCGATACGACTCGCTCTACGTTATCATATACACCGTGACTGTTGGAGCGCGTGACCTCACTGCCGATACTCAACTCGCCCTTCCATATAGGGTAAGTCAGCATCAGTTTCCCAGCCAGCATATTGTTACGATTGACGCTGTATGTATGCACATCACGGTCACCCAGTTGCGGACTGGTCTCAAAAGATGCATAGTCTTGTATTAACTTCTTCCAAATCCATGAACCATTGAAGTCTATGCCGAGTTTTCCTACCTTACCCACATAGTAGATGTTGACCTCATGCCATGGTTTTTCACTCACATTCATGTTTAGGGACTGTTTGACATAACCTTCGAGGGATTTGTTGCGCGTAATAGTCTGTTGTGTCTGAGCTGTTCCGCCCTCATAAAGCGACCCACTCAGGTTGTAAGAGAAACCAATGGAATTATCCTCGTTGAAGTCGTAACTGGCACCAATCTGTCCGCCCAGCATGGTGTACCAGAAATTGTTGGGACAGACTTGTACGATATTAACGTGATTACCGTTTGCTCTGATGCCTGCTGTAATGGTATTGTCCTCGGAATGGTTTCCGTTATTAATCATCATGTATCCAAATACTTCCAAGCCTCCCGTGTGGTATCTCACAGTGGCATCGTTATAGGTTGTCCATTTCTTGTTATATTTCACTTGGCTATATGCCTCCACACTGATGCCATTGCCTTGGCGTTTCTTCGTCTTGATATTGATGACTGCACCCACCTCAGCATTATATTTGCCACCTGGGGAGGTGATGATGTCCACCGACCTGATATCTGTCGATTTCAACTGTTTTAGTTCCTGGGTGTTCTGTACCTTCTTGTTGTTGATATAGATCTCTGGCGTTCCCTTGGCAAATACTGTGAAGTTACCGTCCTCACCTTGGACTTGCGGCAGCATAGACAGCACGTCATCGGCAGTTCCTACATCTCGGAGCAGTGAGTTCTGTATATCGACTGTCAAGCCGCCAGTTGTCATCTTGTATTGTGGGATATCACCTTTTACAACGACCCCCTTGATGGTATATGCCTCTGTCTGCATGCGGATGGTGCCGATATGCTCAGAACTACACAGGCGATAGATGGTTTTGTAGCCGACAAAGGAGATACGGGCGAGGACGGTAGGACGCTCATAGGGAATCACGAAGTCGCCGTTCTCATTACTCACACCGCCACCAAGCAGGATGGAGTCTGTGGGTGAGAGCAGGGCGATGTTGGCGAAGGCGACAGGATTGTTGCTCTCGTCAACGAGTCGACCTGTTAAGTGACGGTTGGTTTTGTGGGTACACTCCACATAGATCTTACGCTCGTCGTTGCGGACCACACGGATAGGATAGAGTCCTACCACTTGCAGGATAGCGTCGGAGACCGACTTGTTCTTGACATCGGTAGTGACACGGAAGTCTTCCAGTTCGTTAGCGATGAAGTTAATATCATAGCGGCGGGTCTGCGATTGGATATACTGTAATGCCTCCGTCATGCTGACATCATGGAAGTGATGGGTGATATGCTGTGCCAGTAGGGTGTTCGCAAAAGTACACAATACGAACAGGGATAGTCGTCTTCTCATGGTTATTCTGCGATAATCGTGTTACCTTCCAGTGTCAAGTGCAACTGTTCGAAGTTATTCAGCTCCTCTATCACGCTCTCTATGCTTGTCTTTCGGTCCCAGCGATAGAAGAGTCTCAGGTCACGCAAAGCCTCGTTACGGATCTCTACCTGATGGTGATAATAGGTGGCGATGTCCGTCAGCATGGTATCCAGACGTGTGTTCTCGAAGTTGACGGGCGTGACGGTCATGGTGGAGTCTGTCATGGAGGTCTGCTCTTCTTGGCTGTCACTTGTCTTTAGTGTCTCTTGCTTCTGGGATGTCTTGGTCTCTTCAATATGAGTGTTGGCAAAGTGTATAGCGGCATAGGCAATACCAGACAGCATCAGCACACCGATAAATAGTGCCGCTATCTGCGTCCATCCCCAAGACTTGCGTTTAGGGGTAAAGTGCTTCGCCTCGAACTTCTGCCATTCCTCGTCAAGGTCCACCTGTGTCTCCTCAGCATACATCTGCCGTAGCAACTCCTCTAATTTGTCATTTGATTCCATAACCTAAGGATTTTAAGTGTTCTTTAATTCGTTTGAGTGACTGTGACAGATGGTTATGTACGGTGACTTCGCTGACTTGTAACTCCTCGGCAATCTCCCTGTATTTCAGTCCTTGATGGTAGCGCAGACGGAGCACCTGTTGAGAGAGGGGAGGCAGTTTGTCGCTGACAAAGCGGTGAATCATTCCCAGTAGTTCCTCATCCACCTCGGATGTCGTGGGATTCCAGTCCGCTATGACTGCTTGTGTCCGCTGCTGATGAGCCAGCAAGTTGATACAGCGGTTG
>Ga0256407_10008748_pt1 | contig 14735 bp, 16 predicted proteins | sample RumenRJG_04DNA_FD_193489 | JGI IMG/M metagenome (GOLD analysis project Ga0256407, IMG submission 193489) | Bovine rumen microbial communities from Lethbridge, Alberta, Canada - RJG_04 | ecosystem: Host-associated > Mammals > Digestive system > Stomach > Rumen | place: Canada: Alberta... | reverse complement strand
AGGATCCGCGTTGCCTGCTTCAAGAGCAGCCTTCAGCTGGAACATGCCGTCGTAGGAATCCGCAGCGAACTGGATCGGCGTGCCGCCGTAAGCCGCCTCGTAGTTCTTGACGAAGTTCTGAGTCAGCTCATCCTCAGCGTCCGCGGAGAACGGAGTCAGAAGCATCAGGCCCTCCGCCAGGGAGGTGTCGAAGTTCTCCACGTTCAGGATGCCGTCCATGCCGTCGCAGCCAAAGTACTTTGTTTCAAATCCCAGCTGCTTTGCCTGGGTCAGGATCTTGGAAGCGTCGGAATAGTAGATCGGAAGGAACACCAGCTCTGCGCCCGCATCCTTGAACTTCTGGATCTGGGTGGAGAAATCGGTGTTGCTGTCGCCGGTGTACTGCTCGTCGGCAACGACCTCGATGCCCTGGTTTGCCGCCTCAGCGATGAAAGCGTCGTGGATTCCGCTGGAATAGACGTCGGAGGAATCATAGATCGCCGCGACCTTCTTCGGAAGATCGTGACCGCCGATGTACTCCGCGGACTTGGTGCCCTGTGCCGGGTCAGAGAAGCAGACACGGAATACGTTTCTCGGCTCTGTGATCTCCAGCGCGGTGCCGGAGGGGGTCAGGATGAACATATTGTCGTTCGCCGCCTCTGCGCCGACCGCGATGGTCGGAGCCGAAGTCGTCGCGCCGACCAGCATCTGCATGCCCCAGTCCTTCAGGCTGTTGTAGGCATTGATGGCCTTCTCGGCATCGTGTTCATCGTCCTGATAGTTGACCTCGATCTGATAGCCGTTGATTCCGCCGGCTTCGTTGATCTCCTTCGCCGCCAGTTCCTGGCCCTGCTGCGTCGCAGCGCCGTAGACAGCTGCCGGTCCGGTGACCGGTCCCATTCCGCCGATCTTCCAGACTGCGCCCTCTGCCGCCGGTGCCGCAGCCTCTGCTCCGCCCGCCGGGGCAGCCGCTTCCGTTGCTGCAGGAGCAGCCGGAGCCGCCGTCGTTGCCGGCGCGCTGCTGCCTCCGCATGCTGCGAGAGACAGGGCAAGTACGCCTGCGAGTGCCGCGGATAACATCTTCTTCATAAAACTGTGTTCCTCCCTTATATCACATGATTATATCTGTCCGGAACCCCTTGCCCGGGATGCCGGATCATTGCCCGTTCTTCTTTTACAGACGGATGTCTTTTGTAGAAAGACATCCGTCATGTAAGTCAAAATTATAAACGAAAGCCGTCTGTTGTGTCAATCAGTCCTCCATGGACTTGTATGCGCCGTTCTCGATGATGACAGCCTTCGGCTCCTTGCTCGGAGAACCGGAAGCGTCCCAGGTGATGGTGCCGGTCAGGCCTTTTAGCTCGATCTCGGTGATGGCCTTTTCAAGGCCGGTGCCGATCTCTTCCACGGACATGGTCGGGTTCAGGTCTGCCTTCTCCGCTGCCAGCTTGATGGCATACAGTCCGTCATAAGCATCCGCGCCGAACTGCAGCGGGATCTGGCCGAACTTCTCCTGATACTTCTTGACGAAGTTCTGGGTGAGCTCATCGTCTGCGTCCGCAGCGAACGGGGTCAGGAGCATCAGGCCCTCTGCGAGGCTCTTGTCGAAGCCTTCGACGTTCAGGATACCGTCCATGCCGTCGCAGCCAAAGTACTTGACGTCCATGCCGAGGCCCTTTGCCTGGTTCAGGACCAGGGTCGCTTCGGTGTAGTAGAACGGAAGGAAGACCAGCTCTGCGCCTGCGTTCTGGATGTTCTGAAGCTGGATGGTGAAATCAGTCTTGTTGTCGGAGGTGAACTGCTCGTCAGCGACGATCTCAAGGCCCTGGTTTGCAGCTTCCGCGACAAAGGTGTCATGGATACCGCTGGAGTAGACATCGGAAGCGTCATACAGGATACCGACCTTCTTTGCCAGCTCGTGGGTTCCGATGAACTCAGCGGACTTCATGCCCTGCTGCGGATCGGAGAAGCAGACCGCGAAGGCATTCGGAGTGGAGATGCAGTCCTCTGCGGAGCCGGAGGGCGTGATCTGGAACATATTGTCGTTCACGGACTCAGCGATGACAGCGATGCAGGGGGAAGAGGTCGTGCAGCCGACCAGCGCCTGCATGCCCCAGTCCTTCAGGGTATTGTAAGCGTTGACGGACTTCTCGGCGTCGTGCTCATCATCCTCGAACTGGTACTTGATCTGATAACCGTTGATTCCGCCGTTCTCGTTGATCTCCTCGACCGCGATCTCCAGCGCTTCCTTACAGGAAAGACCGTAAGCTGCCGCGCCGCCGGTGCAGGGGCCGATTCCGCCGATCATCCAGTACGCGTCGGAGGAAGCCGCTGCCGCAGTGGTCTCTGCCGCCGCCTCGGTGGTCTCAGCTGCCGCCGCGGTGGTCTCTGCCGCTGCCGCGGTGGTCTCTGCCGGAGCCGCCGGTGCCGCAGTGGTCTCGGCAGGCTTGGAGCCGCCGCATGCCGCCAGGGACAGGATCATGGTCGCAGAAAGGACAACAGATACGAACCTCTTCTTCATGGTAAAACCTCCCTTAAAAAAAGTTTTTGAAACAAATATGAATCTATTTTATATGAATAATCAGATTATGGAAACCTGATAATTCATTTTTTCGTCTTTTTCCCGGTTCCGGCCTTATTCTTTCCAGTCCAGATCCGCGCTCTCCTGCACCGGATCCCGCATCATCAGGTCACGGACCGCTTCCTTCGGGCTCTTGTTCTCAAACAGAATGCGGTTGACCTGTTCGACGATGGGCATCTGCACACCGTATTTCTCAGCGAGTGCCTTGGCAGCCTTGGCGGAGTAGACACCCTCGACCACCTGCTTCACTTCCTTCATGGCCTCGTCCGCGGTCTTGCCCTGTCCGATCAGGATACCGGCCCTGCGGTTTCTGGAATGCATGCTGGCGCAGGTCACGATCAGGTCGCCGATGCCGGTCAGACCGCCGAAGGTCTTCTCCGAAGCGCCCATGGCCACGCCCAGCCGGGTCATCTCCGCAATGCCGCGGGTGATAAGGGCCGCCTTCGTATTGTCGCCGTAGCCCAGGCCGTCCGCCATGCCGGCAGCCAGCGCGATCACGTTCTTGATGGAAGCGCCGAGCTCCATACCCAGCATATCCGGGGAAGTGTAGACCCGGAAGACCGGGTTCATGAACAGATCCCTTACAGCCTCCGCCGTCTCCTTCTTCCGTGCGCCTGCCACGATGGTGGTGGGGATGCGGCGGGAGACCTCCTCCGCGTGGCTCGGCCCGCAGAGACAGGTGGCAGTCACGCCGGGGATCTCCTCCTCGACCTGGTCGGTGATAGGCATCAGAGTCTTCTCCTCAACACCCTTGGCGACGCAGACCACGACCTGCCCCTCCCGGTAATATTCCTTCATCTGCCGTGCGGTGCCCCGCGTAAAGATGGAGGGGACCGCGAGGACGATATACTCCGCGTCCCTCATGGCTTCCCCGAGATCCGCCGTGAAGTGCATGGACTCCGGGAACTCCACCGCGGGAAGGTTCGGCTGGCAGTGCGTCTTCTTCAGATTCTCGATTTCTTCCGGAAGCGCAGACCAGACTGTTACGTCATGACCATTGTCTGAAAGCAGCAGTGCCAGAGACATTCCCCAGGTTCCGGCACCGATGACGGATACTTTTTTCATGATTTCTCCTTTCGGAATCGTTATTTGACGCTCTCTGCGCACATCGCGCGGATTATCTTACGATTCAGGCCCTGTCCCGCTGTTCTGCGGTTCAGGTCCTGCTGCCCTTTGTGAAAAACTTCAGCTTACTCTCCGTCCCGTTCATCAGACGGCCGATGTTGGCGCGGTGTCTCCAGATGGAGAACAGCGGAAGAAACAGCCCCACCAGACAGACCTCCGTCCGCACTGCCTCTCCCACCGGAAGCCTTCCGGTCAGGGTCAGCACCACCAGCAGCACCGCGAGAAACGCCATGGCGGAGATCGATGAGAGCGAAACATAATGGAACGGAAACAGAACCAGGAAGAATACCGCGATCCAGATAAAGAATGCCGGCGGACTGATCACCAGCAGCAGTCCCACGGTGATGGCGACGCCCTTCCCGCCCCGGAAACCGAGGTAGAACGGATAACAGTGGCCCAGCATGACGCCGGCGCCGGTCCAGAGCAGCAGCACCATCATGAGATCCGGATTGTCCGCGTAAATACAGCGCACCGCGACGCAGGGCAGGATCGCCTTCAGCGCGTCACCCAGCAGCACCAGAATACCGGCTCCGGTTCCCATGACACGGAGTGAGTTCGTGGCCCCGGTGGAATGGCTGCCGTATTCCCGGACGTCGATGCCCTTCAGTCTTCCGAGAAAATATCCGGTCTGGAACGACCCGCAGAGATACCCGATCAGAAGCCAGATGAGACGTGACATCAGCCCTCTTCCTTTCCTGAACGTTCCCGGACGAAGAAGCGGATCCTGGTCCCTTTGAAGCCGAAGGACTCCCTGATCTTGTTCTCCAGGTAGCGCTCATACGAAAAATGCATAAGTTCGGTATCGTTGACAAAGAACACAAAGGTCGGCGGCTTGACCGCCACCTGAGTCGTATAGTAGATCTTCAGCCGGTGTCCCTTGTCGCTCGGCGGCTGCTGCAGCACCGTGGCTTCCGTGATGATCTCGTTCAGGACGCCGGTCCGTACCCGGAGCGTCTGGCTGTCCCGCACCTGGTCGATCAGCTCGAACAGCTTCGGCAGGCGCTGTCCGGTCTCCGCGGAGATGAACAGATACTCGGCGTAAGGCATGAAGGACAGTGTGCCCTTGATCTTCTCCGTGAACTCCTTCATGGTCTTGTCCGTCTTTTCTACCAGATCCCACTTGTTGACGGCAACGATGATGCCCTTGCCCCGCTCGTGGGCGATGCCGGCGATCTTCGCGTCCTGCTCCGCCACGCCTTCCGAAGCGTCGATCACCAGGACGACGATGTCCGCCCGCTCCACCGCTGTCACAGTGCGGATGATGCTGTAGCGCTCGATATCTTCTTTGATCTTCGACTTTCTCCGCAGTCCGGCAGTGTCGATAAAGACATACTCCTCCCCGTTCCGTACCACCACCGTGTCGATGGCGTCCCGGGTGGTTCCCGCCACGTCGGAGACGATCACGCGGTTTTCTCCCAGGAGGCGGTTGATGATGGAGCTCTTTCCGACGTTCGGCTTCCCGATGATGGCGATGTGGGGACGGGTATCTTCCGCATCCTCCGCTTCCGCTGCCGGCGGGAAGTGGGCCGTCACCGCCTCGAGAAGGTCTCCGAGGCCCAGGCGGGAGGACGCCGACACCGGGACCGGATCTCCCATGGCCAGATTGTAGAACTCGTAGACATCGTTCTGGAACTTCGCGAAGCTGTCCACCTTGTTCACGGCCAGCACCACCGGCTTCTTTGAGCGGCGGAGGATGTCCGCGACCTTGTAGTCCGCGTCGGCGAGTCCCATTCGCACATCCGTGAGGAAGATGATGACGTCCGCGGTCTCGATGGCGATCTCCGCCTGCTCCCGCATGTAGGTCAGCATCATATCGTGGCTGTCCGGCTCGATTCCGCCGGTGTCTATCAATGTAAAATTCCTGTCAAGCCAGCTGCAGTCCGCATAGATCCTGTCGCGGGTCACACCCGGCGTATCCTTGACGATCGCGATCTGTTCGCCCGCAAGGACATTGAACAGAGACGATTTTCCGACATTCGGTCTGCCGACAATGGCGACCACTGGTTTACTCATTCAGTTCTCCTCTTTCAGCTCGTAAGCTTCGTACACCGGATCACTGCTGTGGTCCGGGTCATTCACCGCGTTTACCAGGTCCGCGCCGGAGGATCCGATGATCTCGCAGCGGACACCCAGTTTTTCTTCCAGCTCCGCCCGCGTGACATCGTCCAGCAGGACCTCTTCCCCGCTCCGGAACATATTGACCGGGAGCAGAAGCCGGTCGCCCAGATTCTTCCCGGAAAGCTCCTTCAGAAGATCCGAACCGGTCAGAAGGCCCGTGACCGTGATCATGCTTCCGAAGAAGCGGTTCGGAACCTCGAACAGGGTCAGTTCCTTCTCGGGGAACCTTTTCCCGATCTTCTCAAGCTGACGCCGGACCCAGGGGCCCGCCAGCATGCCGCTGACAGCGGAGATGCGCTCCGGGATGCGGAGGGAATCCGTGCGTTCCAGTGCCTCGTCCACCTCATTGTCCAGGAGGCGGAGCATGCCGACGCCGTTCTCCAGCTGAAGATATCCGTCGTACCGCCCTTCCTCCGGCAGCGGAAGCTCCGCCGTCAGATAAAGCTCGTCGCTGGCATGGGCAAAATGGATGCCGAAGCGCTCCATGGCCTGCCGCTGGATCTCTTCGATGATGCGGATGGTCTCCCGCGCGTCTTCCTTTTCGACAGGTTCAAGCGGACAAAGCCCCTTCCGGAAATCCGTCAGCCCCACCGGGACCACGGACACGCTCTGCATGAGGGGCGCATACTCCAGAAGGTCCCTGAGAGTCCGGGAGAGCTCCTCCCCGTCATTCCAGCCCTTGCAGAGCACCACCTGCCCGTTCATCTGGATACCTGCGTCGTACAGGGTCCGGATGTGGCGGAGGGACGTTCCCGCGAAGCGGTTGTGAAGCATCTTCACACGGAGCTCCGGATTCGTGGTGTGCACTGAGATATTTATGGGCTCCAGGCGGAAGTCGATGATCCGCTGCAGATCCCTCTGCTTCATATTGGTCAGGGTCACATAGTTTCCCTGAAGAAAGGACAGGCGGGAATCATCGTCCTTGAAATACAGCGTGTCCCGCATGCCTTCCGGCATCTGGTCGATGAAGCAGAAAATGCATTTGTTCGAGCAGGAGCGGTAGTCGCTCATCAGGCCGCTCTCGAAGATCAGACCGGGATCCTCGCCCCCGCTGTCTATCTCCAGTTCCCACTCTTCCCCGTTTTCCTTCAGGATCAGGAGGGTGATGTACTCGGCGCTGATATGATAGCGGTAGTCGAAGACATCCTCGATCTCATGATCATTGACTGCGATCAGCCGGTCGCCCGGTACGATCTCCATCTCTTCCGCGATGGAGCCGGGTTCTACTCCCGTGATCAGATGTCCCTTCTCTGCCATGTCTCATCCTTCCTGTCCAAATGCACCAGAACAAGAGAAAAGCAGACCGCTTTCCTCATGCCCCGTATTTTACATGAATCCCTGCCGCTTTGCAATGCAGCCTTGCACCGATGCCCCGAAAATGGTAGACTTTAACGTGACAGAAGCGGGGATTCCCCGCTGTTTTCCATGGAGGAAAAGAAATGAGCAGTGAGAACAACAACCTTCGCCTTCCGGTGGCACCTCTGAAGATCGCGGCACTGGAAAGCTGCCGCGATCTGGCGGAAAAAGTCAATGCACATCTGGTCCGCATGCGCTCAGAGGATACTGAGACTGCCGGTGAACGTGCCCAGAGCCTGCACTACCGCGGCTATGACGCCGACAACTTTCTTCTCGACATCCATTGCTCCCGCTTCGGCACCGGCGAGGGCAAGGGAAGCATCAATGAGTCCGTCCGCGGCAGCGACCTTTATGTCATGGTCGATGTCACGAACTACTCTCTGACCTACAAAGTGGACGGCAACACGAATCACATGTCCCCGGACGACCACTTCCAGGACCTGAAGCGCATCATCGGGGCAGGCGTCATGACTGCCCACCGCGTGAATGTCATCATGCCCTTCCTCTATGAAGGACGCCAGCACCGCAGGACCGGCAGAGAATCCCTGGACTGCGCCACCATGCTGATGGAACTGGAAAAGATGGGTATCTCGAATTTCATCACCTTCGACGCCCATGATCCCAGAGTCCAGAACTCCATCCCGCTGACCGGCTTCGACAACTTCATGCCGACCTACCAGTTCATCAAGACCTGCTTCAACAACATTCCGGATATGAAGCTCAACAAGGACAGCCTGATGATCATCAGCCCGGACGAAGGTGCGATGGACCGCGCCATCTACGTCGCCAACATCATGGGCGTGGATATCGGCATGTTCTACAAACGCCGTGATTACTCCAAGGTCGTGAACGGCCGGAACCCCATCGTGGCTCATGAATTCCTGGGCGCCAGCGTCGCCGGCAAGGATGTGATGGTCATCGACGACATGATCTCCTCCGGCGAGAGCATGCTGGACACCGCAAGGGATCTGAAGAAACGCGGCGCAAAGCGTGTCATTGTGTGCGCGACCTTCGGCCTCTTCACCAACGGACTGGATTCCTTCCGGAAGAGCCACGCCGCCGGCACCATCGACTATGTCTGCACCACCAACCTGACCTACCGTGTACCTGAGCTCCTCACAGAGCCCTGGTATCTTGAGGCGGACATGAGCGGGTATCTCGCGTACATCATCAACAGCCTGAATTCCGACGCGCCTATCGGAGACACCATCTCCTCCACCCAGAAGATCAACGAATTCCTTGCCAATCTTGGCAACGACGGATACGAGTATTTCGGGTCGGTGGTGGACTGACACAAAGAAACTGTCAGCTTAACCTTTAAATGGAAATAAGAGCTGTCTGTAAAACCCTTGATCTACCTTCGGATCCTGCTCGGAGGCATTTGCAGTTTTTGCTCGGTCGACTTTGCATGATGTGCAGTCTCGGTCGCAAAAACTGCAGCCTCCGCAGGATCCTCAGTCGATCTGCGACGGTTTTACAGGACAGCTCTTTTTTAGTTTTCACGGACAGTTTGCCTGATAACTATTTTTGTTTTTTGATCAGGGGCCGCAGCCGACCTGAAATGCTCATGTCAGAGACAGGAAGGCGGCGTTGCGGCCGGAGAGGGGGCCGGCGGCGCGGTAGGAATGCAGATGGGACGCGTTGCATCGCGTGCAGACGCCGGATACATGGATCTTTTCTGCCGGAATGCCGGCGTGCTGAAGGAAAATGCGGTTGGCGGCGCCGAGATCCAGCTGCCAGTGCATCCCGTCCTCTTTCCGGTGCGGATCCGTGAGGACCTGCGCAGCCTCCTCCGCGGAAAGGGCGCTCCGGAAGCGCTCCGCCACATCTTCCCCGATCTCATAACATTCCCTGCAGATGCCGGGGCCCACCACTGCGGTCAGATCCTCCGGACGGGTCCCGAATTCCTCTCCCATCCGCCGGACCGCATGTCCGGTGATCTGTCCGATGGTCCCGCGCCAGCCTGCGTGCAGAAGCGCGATGGCTCCGTGCACCGGATCCGCCAGATAGACCGGCAGGCAGTCCGCATGGAAGGTGGTCAGCGTGACTCCCCGGGCGTTGGTGAGAAGACCGTCGATGTCATCATAGGGCCGTTCCCGGAACACGCCGGTCCCGCGGTCCTCTTCCCGGACCATCATCAGGTTCACAGTGTGGGTCTGGTGCGAAAGCACGAAAGACTCCGGTTCCACGCCGAGGGCAGACGCCGCCCGGCGGTAGTTTTCCCGAACGACCTCCTTCGGCTCTCCCTGTCCGAAGGAAAAGTTCATCTCCGCGAGATGCCCGGTGCTGACACCTCCGTGCCTCGTGGAGAAGCCGGCCCGCACCATCCCGAGCCTGTCCAGCGCGGGAAAGGTGAGCAGCACGACGCCGTTCCGCTCCGTGACTTGCGTCACGGTCTCTGTTTCTTTTCTGATCCAGCCATCCATTTCTGTTCCTCTTCCATCATCCCGTAAGGATTCTTCTTCTCTCATCCCCGGAAGGCGTTCTTTACCCACTCGATCCGTTTCCCGGTGATCCCGACACAGTCAAACCGGACGGGGGCATCCGTCCGGTAATGGTTCTCGTAAAGATAGTGCCGGGCAGTATCAAGGATCCTCCGCTGCTTGCGGGCATCGACCGCGGCCAGAGGATCGCCCATTTTCCCGGAAGCGCGGTATTTCACTTCCACAAAGACGAGGTAATTACCGTCCATGCCGATGAGATCGATCTCCCCGTGCCTGGAACGGTAATTCCGGTGCAGGATCTGCATTCCCCGGGCGGACAGGTAATCCGCCGCCAGGGATTCATAAGCCGTGCCGGTCTGGCGCCGGTTCTGTGCCGCGCCGATCTCTTTCCGGATCTCTTCCTTCATCTGATAAACGTCTTCTCCCGTTGTGTAAAAACAATGCAGGATCTCCACCCGGCGTCCCTGCCGGGAGCATGCCGGGCGCTTCACTCCACAGGGACAAAGTGGCCGATAAAGCTCCTCCGGTGGATCGGGCAGGGGCCGTATTCCTTCAGCGCCGCGATGTGCTGCGCAGTCCCGTAGCCTTTATGTTTCGCGAAACCGTACTCCGGCCACATCGCGTCGTACTCTTCCATCATCCGGTCCCTGGTGACCTTCGCAAGGATCGACGCCGCCGCAATGCTGACGCTCTTCGCGTCTCCCTTGACGATGGGTACCTGGCGGATCTGCACCTCAGGGATGGTCACCGCGTCATTCAGCAGCAGATCCGGCTGTACGGAAAGACCTGCGACCGCCTTCCGCATCGCCTCGTAAGTTGCCTGAAGGATGTTGATCTCGTCGATCCGCTCCGGGGAGGAAATGCCGATGCTGAAGGCGACGGCCTTCTCCCGTATCTCGTCGAACAGGGCGTCCCTGCGCGCAGGAGTCAGCTTTTTGGAATCATTGAGATACAGGATCCGGCAGTCCTTCGGAAGGATGACTGCGCCTGCGGCCACCGGACCGGCCAGGGGCCCGCGGCCCGCCTCGTCGATCCCGCAGATCGCGGTGCAGGCGGCATATTCCCGCTCATAGGCGCACATCGCCTCAAGCCTTGCCAGCTCCTTCTCCAGACGCTCTCCCTTCAGTGTTCTCACTTCTGTTCCTCCGTCTCCGGTCCTTCCGTCTTCTCTGCCCTGTTCTCTGATTTGTTTTCCGCCTTGGTCTTCCGATCCTCCGGCGCGGATCCTGCCGTCTTCGGCGGCTCCTCCAGAGAGATCTGTCCGAAGCGGCCGCTGCGGTACTCATTCATCAGGATCGCTGCAGCCTTCTCCGGATCCGGCTCTCCGCCGGCCTGAAGACAGCCGCGGCGCAGTGCCAGATGATCCAGCACCTCCGCCGGCGTCATGTCGTCCGTGCACTCGCAGCGCTCGTTCAGTCCCTCCGTCTTTCCGGCCGCCCTGAGGAAGCCGATGAGGGTGACCGCAAGCTCCACCGGGTCCACGATCATCTCGTTCACAGAGCCGAGGAAGGCAATGATCTCGCCGATCCGCTGGTCCTCGAACTTCGGCCACAGGATTCCCGGCGTGTCCAGAAGCTCCACCGACTTGTTCAGACGGATCCACTGGTTTCCCTTGGTGACGCCGGGCTTGTTGCCGGTCTTTGCCGTGCTCTTTCCCGCGATGGTATTGATCAGGGTGGATTTTCCCACATTCGGGACGCCGGCGACCATGGCCCGGAGCGGCCGGTTCAGGATCCCCCGCTTCTTGTCCCGCTCCCTTTTCTCTGCGCAGACACGCTCGATCAGGACCATCAGCCGCTTCAGATTCTTCTTGCTCCGCCCGTCCATGAAAAAGCAGTCATATCCGGCAGCCTTGAAATATTTTACCCACTCGTAGGATACCGGTTCCTCCGCGAGGTCAGCCTTGTTTAAAAGGATGATGCGGAACTTTCCCTGTCCCAGCGCCTCGATGTCGGGATTCCTGGTGGCAAGCGGCGCCCGGGCATCCACGATCTCGATGATGAGATCCACCGCCCGGACGTCTTCCTGCATGCTTCGCTTTGCCCGGGTCATATGCCCGGGATACCACTGAATATTCATTTCTCCTTTTTACCTGATCCTTCCGATCCGCTCAAACGGCCCGACCCGGAACCACAGCTTTCCCATCAGCCGCTCCGCGGGAATACTTCCGATGCTTTCCGACCTGGAATCCTCACCGGCGTCCCGGTTGTCCCCCAGGACAAAATACTCATTCTCCGCGAGAGTGATCTCGTTTTCTGCGATGCCGCCTATGGAGACCGCGCTGAGTTCCAGCTCCTCCGGTTCCTCCAGGACCTTCCCGTTGATCAGGATGTGCCCGTCCCGGATCTGGACGCGCTCTCCCGGAAGTCCTACGATGCGTTTGATGTTCGGGTTCCCGTTTTCCGAGGTGGTAAAGAGGACGATGTCGTAGCGTCCCGCCTTTTTCAGATGATAACTCATGCGGTCCAGAAGCAGCCGGTCCCCCGCCTCGATGGCCGGACGCATGCTCTGGCCCGATGCCGTCTGCGGCGCGCCGAAGCAGTAGACCAGGAACCAGGCAAAAGCGACCGCCGTTATGACCTGGACGATGATCTTTATGATATCCCGGAGTCCGGATTCATCAGAATCAAAAACCATTCGGATCCTCCTCCCTTCCAATACCGTTCCTCAGGACACAGAACAGATGCCCGTAAAGAAAGAATCGGGGGACAATTTTTCGATTGTCCCCCGCAGTTTCAATCCTCTTCGGATTATTTGATAACTTCCTTGACCTTTGCAGCCTTGCCGGAAAGGTTTCTGAGGTAGTTAAGTCTTGCTCTTCTGACCTTACCTTTTCTGACGACGTCGACCTTGTCAACGAACGGAGAGCTGAACGGGAAGGTCTTCTCAACGCCGATGCCGTTGGAGATCTTTCTGACGGTGAAGGTCTTTCTCACGCCGCCGTTCTGGATCTTCATGACAGTGCCCTCGAACATCTGAATACGCTCACGGTTTCCCTCTTTGATCTTGTTGTGGACTCTGACAGTGTCACCGACATTGAACTCGGTAAGGGTCCGGATCTGCTCTGCCTCGATCTTGTCGAGAATCGGATTCTGCTTCATTTTTACAATTCCTCCTGAAATTTGATTCGACGTTCTTAAGCCGACGCGGGCTCAGCGGACCATCTCTTTTTATAACAGCCTAACTAATTTAACACACTTCCCGCGACAATGCAAGCGGATTCTTTTTACTCTGAAAGATCAGGATCCGCTTCCAGCGTCCGCAGGAATTTGCGGTCGGCTTTGGTAAATTCGACCTTGGCAAAGAGATCCGGCCGCCGCTCCATCGTCCGCAGCAGCGACTGGTCCCTCCGCCAGCGGTCCACCTTCCCGTGGTCTCCGGAAAGCAGGACCGGCGGGACCCGGAGCCCTTCATATACCTCCGGCCGCGTGTACTGCGGATACTCGAGGAGCGAGCCCTCGAAGGATTCCGTCTCCCCGCTCTCGCTGTTGGACAGAACGCCGGGCACCATGCGGCTGATGGCGTCGACCATGACCATGGCCGGCAGTTCCCCGCCGGTCAGGACGTAGTCGCCGATCGACCAGCTCTCCGCGTGCAGAAGTTCCAGGGCCCGCTCATCCACACCCTCATAATGACCGCAGAGGATCACCAGCTCCTCTTCCTTCGCGAAAGCCTTCGCCGCCGCCTGGTCAAAGAGACGCCCGGCCGGCGAGGTGTAGATGACCCGGGGCGTGGTCCCGGTGCGCTCACAGACAGCGCGGTACGCCCTGAGGATCGGATCCGCCTGCATCAGCATGCCGGCGCCGCCGCCGTAGGGATAATCGTCCACGTGCCCGTGCTTTTCTGTGGTGTAATCCCGGATGTTGTCCGCGTCCACCGTCAGGAAACCGTCCTTCTGGGCGCGGCCGATGATGCTGGTGGCGAGACCGGTCAGCACCATCTCCGGGAAAAGAGTCAGAATATGGAAATGCATCACAAAAGTCCCTCCATCAGATGGATCAGGATCTCGCCCTCCTCGAGGCGGACCTCCTTCACACAGTCCGGAATGTAGGGAAGAAGGACCTCGTTCCCGTTCTTCTGCTTCACGGTGATCACATGGTTCGCGCCGGTGGGCCAGATGTCCTTCACCGTGCCCAGTTCCACGCCTTCCTCCGTGACGACCCGGAGTCCCAGGAGATCGGCGATGTAGTACTCGCCCTCCTCCAGGGGGATCGCGTGTTCACGGTCCACCCAGAGTTCCATGCCGCGGAGCTTCTGCATGTCCTCCGGGGTATCGATGCCCCGGAATTTGCAGATCGCCATGCCGTTGGAAAAGCGGACGGACTGAAGCTCCAGGACCCGTTCCACGCCGGCATTGCCCGGGCGCAGCACAGTCCCGCTCTTCGGGAAGCGTCCGGTAACTGTCTTCAGGTTCCGGAACCGCTCCGGGTCGTCGGAGGTGATGAACACCTTTGCCTCCCCGCGGATCCCGTGCACCGAACTGATAACACCGACTCTGAACTCTTCTGTCATAATTCCTCTCTGCCTTATGTGGATCAAAGGGGCGGCCCGCAAGCCGCCCCCGTTTATCTGTAGCTTTTTCCGGCCGGAGAACAGACTCCGTACCGGAAAATACAGGTCACTCGATCTCGACGATGACCTTCTTTTCCGACTGCACGGATGCCGCCTTCACCACGGAACGGATCGCTCTCGCGATCTTTCCGGATTTGCCGATGACCTTGCCCATATCAGTCGGAGCCACGGAAAGCTCGACAACGATCGCGTCTTCCCGTTCCGTCTCTTTGACGGACACCTGGTCAGGATGATCCACCAGGGCTCTTGCAATGACCTCTACAAGCTCCTTCATAGACCGGCACCTGATTACTTCGTGATACCGGCGATCGCAAGGAGCTTCGCAACGCGGTCAGTGGGCTGAACGCCGTTTGCGAGCCACTTTCTGGTCTCTTCTTCGTTGAACTGAACGACGCTCGGATCCTTGGTCGGATCATAGATGCCGACTTCCGCGATGAATCTTCCGTCTCTGGGAGATCTCTCATCCGCAACAACAACTCTGTAGAAGGGTGCCTTCTTCTGTCCCATTCTTCTCAGTCTCATCTTAACAGCCATTTCTTTTTTTCTCCTGATTATTATTA
>Ga0256407_10008745_pt1 | contig 14738 bp, 2 predicted proteins | sample RumenRJG_04DNA_FD_193489 | JGI IMG/M metagenome (GOLD analysis project Ga0256407, IMG submission 193489) | Bovine rumen microbial communities from Lethbridge, Alberta, Canada - RJG_04 | ecosystem: Host-associated > Mammals > Digestive system > Stomach > Rumen | place: Canada: Alberta | collected... | reverse complement strand
AAAAATCGAAGCACTTTACAACGATACGCTTGAATTATTTATTAAAAAAAAAGGATTTGCTCTTCTAATTCCACTATTTCTGAAGGTTTATGAAAATAAAGAATTATGCAATAAATTATCTACTCAATTCAAAGGAATGAATAAAAAACCGCACGATAATGCTAAAAATATGGATAGAAATAGATATTTAGAGGACTATAAAACGGAAATTGTAAACATAGCTGAAACCTTTATAAATAAAGATGATTATAATATTACTTATTTTTATGGAATTATACTATGTTATCTAAATTATTATGATTATGATAATTTTTCGTCTATTTTTGTGATTTATTTAAGAAAAGAAAGGAAAATTTATATGAAATTTTATTAATTTATCATACTCACTTCAAAAATCCAATTAATCAAGATTTAAATTTTTTTAGTGATTTTATCTATTATATACTCAATAAAAAGGATTTTAATTATATTCAAATAGGATTAAATTATATCAAAGATATTGAAATTTTTATATTTGTAATTGAAAGCAACAAAGAAGAAATACTAAAAAAATATCAACAATTAAATAAACAAGACAACTTTATTTTTAAAGTAAATGATAATTTAGAGTTTAAAGTTGATGATAAAAAGAATTCAGCAGCTCCTATTAATAAAGAAAATGAAATTTGTGAAATAACTCCTGAAACCAATAGTAAAATTAATATTAAAAATAAAGAATCTAATAAACAAGAAATAATAAAGAATCTTAAAAAAATAATTAATTTTAATGGAAATCAAAAAATAATAATAATTTATTTTACTAACGATTTTTGGAAATATTTATTAAATTATTATAAAGATCCAACTCAAGATAATATATTAATTTGTTTTAAACTAAGAAAAATTTTCTTATCTTATTTTAATTTAGTAAACGAAAAAATTAAAGAAAACATCCCTATAAAAAAGGATGCAACATTTTATTATGATACCGATGAATTCGCTTTTTTACTTAATAAAAATATAAATATTTATTTTGAAAATAATAATGAATTAAAAAATATTGAAAAACTAAATTATATTAAATTATATAATCCATTTTATCAAGAACCTAAATACTTAAGTAGAGTAAATGCTAATATATTCAATTCATTTAATTTAACTGAAATAGATAATGAATTTATTATTGATTTTAGAAGAATGAAATTTGAGGATATTTTTAAAGAAAAACTAGATGAATTTATATTAAAGATAACTTCCAAAGTAAATAATATTTTTAGCCTTTATAATATAGTTAAATTAATAAATATAAAAAGAATTAAAAATAAGAACAAAGTTTTAGATCCATTAAATAAAAAATACGATAGTATAAAAAAAGAAATAGAGGAATTAAAAGATAATGATTTACCGAAATCAATAGAGGTTTTAGCTTATTTTTTTATATTTAATTATATTAATATTTCAGAGCAAAAAAAAAAAGACGAATATATTAAAAGAAAGATTTCAGAATTATCTAATAATATAATACCTAAAATTTATCTTGAAATTGTAAAAATATATTTTGATAAAAAGTCTGAAAAAAATAAAGATTTTGAAGAAGAAAAAAATATCCAAGATTTAAATGAAGAAGATCAAAAAGAAGAATCAATCAATGAAAATATAAATATTGATAAAGATCAAACAATCAAAGAAAAAGATAATGAAGACAGTAATAGTTCATTTGAAGAAGGAAAAAAAGATATAAAAGAATGTTATAGTGAAGATGATGAAAATAATTTTGATTGCAAAGATTTCAAAGCATTGATTGATTATATTTTTGATAGATTTATTGAAAAATTAGAAGATGAAAATGATATAAATAATATAATCAAATTAATTGAATGCTTAAAGGGAAAGTTTCAAAGTAAAGAGAAAAAAGATGATAAAAATAATAATCTTGATAAGGAACAAAATATAAATAATGAAAGAATGGATGTTGTTGATAACTTTTTAGATAAATTATTAACTAAATATAAATTTGATAAAGAGGAATTTTTTTCAGGCAAAAAAAATTATAAAATTTTATTATTATGTGAATTATATGATAATGGATTGCTAGCATTAGCTAGTAAAGATAAAGAATATTATGATAATATAACAAAAACATTAATGGATATTAAAAAGGATATTGATGGTGAACTCACAAAGAAAAATTTAGATGAATTTTTGAAAAATGAAGAATCATTTATAATAAAAAGATTGCATCTAATAAGCTTATTAACAGTCCATTTTGATAATAAACAAATAATTGAAATATATAATAATTTGAATTCAAAAAATAAAAAAATAAATGAGAATCTAATAAAATTAAAAGGTATTTTGGATAATATCAATATTTATTTTAGCGAAACAAAAAAAGCACTTATTACAAAAATAAGAAACACTATTAGAGATATTCAAACAATTAAAATAAAAGAATTTGAAGGTGGAAATATAAAAAATGTTATACAAGAAACTGAGGATCCTAAATTAATAGAATTGAAAGATCAAATTGAAGGCGTAAAATACTTTTTATTATTTAATGTAATATATGAAAATACGCCTTCAAATAATGAGCAATTACATTTTGAAAATTCATTAACTAAATTAAAAGAATTAGAACAATTTTTAAATCGAGAAACTCTTAATAATATATATGAACCAGAAAATAAATCTTATCAAGTCATTTTTGAGAAAACTAATAAAATATTAAGTACAAAAAATGAAGAAGAGTCAAAGTTTTTTTTTGACAACTTTATAAAATATTATAATATAACTGATAAAGATTTAATTAAAGATTTAACAATATTATTTAAAAGTAAAAAATTTGAATTAGATATTAATGGCATAATTTTCTTTTTTAGAAATTTTGGAGATGATAATGATGATTTGAATAAAAATCTAAAAAAATATGAAAATTTATCAACAAAGAATTTCAATGAAATTAAAGAAATATTAAATGAATTAGAGCACAAAAAGATATACACATATTCAAATGTTGAGAATTATAATAAATTATTCACATATTGATATGAAAAGAAAGAAGCTATAGAATTTTTATTTTCAAAGAAAGGCAGTGATATATATTATTTAGAAGAAAGAATTCAACCAACTACAACAACTCTAAAAATAGAAGATATAGAATCAACACAAAAATGTATTGAATTTATGGATGAATTAATTCAAAAAAAAAATAATAATGAGAGATTTAAAAAGATAAAAAGTTTGAATGACAGCAAAATAATTAGTCATTTTGAAATTTATTCAAAAGTATTTACATCAGTTATTGAATTAGATAGATATTATGATAGCTCAGAAAATATTTATGAGCAAGTAAAGAAGATTATAGAAAAGAATTTATCAATTAATATTTTACAATATACTGAAAATTTTTCTTATGAATCTAGCGATGGAATAAAAGAAATAAGTATGGAAGAACTAATACATTTAAAAAATAAAATAACTATAAAAGATAACAATAAAAATAAAAAGAAAAAAGAAATTGAAATAACTGATAACCAAAATGATAATTCTATATCTAAAACTCCAACTGAAACTACTAATGAAAATAAAAAAGATATTATCAAAGAAAAATTAGATACTTTAATACTCTTCAAAAATTTAATAATAAATTTAGAAATAATTAACGAATATATGAAAGATCTTAGAATAAAAGGAAGTAGTTTACCAATACAATTGAAAATTAATATGAAAAATATGAAAGAAATATCATATAATTTAGGTAAATTGAAAGATTTAGCAGATATTAAAACTTTTTTATCAAAAGCCAAAAATAAGTACACTTCTCAGCTAGATTCAATGTATAAAGATAAACCAAATTTAAGATTTTTATATGGAAAACATTTTAAAAGCATTTTAAAGCATCTAGAAGTTGGTAGAGCTTTTAATATAGATTCATTTTTAAGATATATTTTAAATATAACAGATATTTATAATAATAATAAAAAGATTAAAGAAGGATTTATTGCTTTGAAAAGAAATGTGAGGGATTATATCACTTATTATGAAAAATATAATGAAGATTCATTAGAAGCAATATCTGAATATATAACAACTTTATTTGTAAATAATAATATAGAAATACAAGATCATTATGATAAAATGAAAATATATCGTGATATAGAAAATCCATCGAAAAATAAGGGAATATTCCTGTATAAAACAAATAATAATTCAATGGAGAAAGTTATAATTGATTTATTTTGGGATAAAATGAATAAATTTCCAATTGCACAAAATGTATTAATAACTAGTAAGGAAACATCTTACGAAGAAATCCAGGCTTTTTTTCATAGAGCTATTTTATGCAATTATTATACTTTATTTGTTGTAGAAATAACTGACTCAATTTCTGAATATCAACAAACTATAATAAATACATTTTTAGATCAATTATTAAATTATAAAAAAGAAACTAAAGAAATTTCCCGAGTTTTTGATAAAAAAAATACAGATGAATATTTAGATTCATGCATTGTTTTTATTTATGATGAAGATAATAAGAATATAACTTCTTTTTTAAAAGAAATTAAAAAACTAAAAACCCTAAAAATGGAAATTCCAGAAAATATAGGGGAAATTGATATTAAAATGCTAGGAGATATAAAAATAATTACTTCAGATTTTTGCGGGGCAGGAAAATCAGGCAAAATTAAAAAGGAAATTAATGAAGGTATTAAAGAAGAAAAAAATGGTAAAGAAATAATAATAAAACAAAAAAAGCATTATTTTCATTTTCCATTAGGGGGAATATTAAGCAAGGATATAATTTTTAATAAATTAAAAAATTTATTAGAAAAAATAAAAGAAAACAATTATGAATACAAAAATGTTGCAATACATTTAGATTTAACTGAATCGGAAGAAAAATCAATATTAAATGAATTTTTCTTTTCATTTCTTATAACTAAATTTTATATGAATGATGAATATATCTTATATATTCCAAAGGATATAGATATTTATATTGAAATACCAAATTGTTTCAATGATTATTTAAAAAAGTTTAGTATATTAAATATTTTTGAAAAAGATAATATAACATTTGAAAAAATGGAAGAATTTAATTATTCACAAGATATATTAGATATATTTAATAAAATGCTAGAAATTAGGACAAATAAAGGAATTAGAGAATTTGTTAAAAAAAATATTGGAATTAGTAAATATTCATATCACCAAGTTAATATTTTTATTAAATTGTTCATTTCTCAATATAATCAATTCAATAAAAAGCTAAAATTTAAAGATAATGGAGTTGATGTCACTGAAAAATGCATAAGAGATTTTGCTAAATGTACACGTTATTTTACCTTTGGAGGTTTTGCTAAATTATTAACAAATCAATACAAAACTGATAATAATAATTATATAGATATACTGACTGAAATTTATACTAATGATTTACAAAATATGAAATTCCCTGATCCTCTTATTTTTATTATCAAAGAAAAAATGGTATATGAAAACTTATTTATACCAGAAAAGAATTCAGATATTTATAAAAATACCGAAGATTATCTAGTATCATTTAAAAAAATTTTAAATCTTCCAAATCCTGTGAAATCAGTGAAGGGTCAGAAAGACTGTAAGTATAAATCTTTAATGTCTATAATTGAAGAAGAAAATAATAATTATGTGATAACAAATGATAATTTCAAAAAAATGGTTTTATTAGTATATAGAATAAAAGCAAATGTTCCTGTAATAATAATGGGTGATACCGGATGTGGTAAAACAGCTCTTATAACAAAATTAAATCAAATTTTAAATAATGGTGAAACCACACTTGAAATAATTAATATACATCCCGGAATTAATGATGAGAAGCTAACCAAAATAATGGATTCAATGAATACAAAAACAAAAGATAAAAACGGAGATTTTTGGCTATTTTTTGATGAAATAAATACATGCTTATCTTTATCATTAATAACAGAAATTTTTATTAACAGAACTTATAATGGAATTCCTTTAAGTGATAATATTCGCTTAATAGGTGCTTGTAATCCATACAGAAAAAGAAAAAACAAAAAAGAAAAATGTGGATTGAGTTTATCAGATGACAATGAGAACGAATTGGTATATTTAGTACAACCCCTTCCACAATCTCTTTTATATTATGTCTTTAGTTTTGGTTCTATAGATGATGAAGATGAAAGGAAATATATTCACAGCATAATAGAAAAATCATTTTTAGAGGAAAAGGAAGAATTAATGAAAAAGCCAGAATATTGTGAGAAATTAAAGGAATATGAAAATAAACAAAAAGAATTAAATCAATTATATGATTCAAAAAATGCTAATATAAAAGAAGAAGAAATAAGAAAATTGGTTAAAGAAATTGAAAGTAAATTGAAAAGTTTAAAAGATGAATTAATTAAACTTTCTACACCAAAAATACATGAAATAACCACAGAAGCTATTTCAAAATGTCATATATATTTAAGAAAAACTTTTGATCCGTCAGTGGTATCATTAAGAGAAATAGCAAGATTTAATAGTTTCATAAAATTCTTCAAAGAATATTTTAAAATAAAAAATCAATTTGAAAATCAATTTAATAATGAAAAAAATAATAAAATAAGGAGTATTATTTGTACTATTTATGTATGTTATTATATTAGATTAACTGATGAAGATATGAGACATAATTTCGAAGTTGAATTAAGAGAAACATTTTTAAGATTAGTAAATAATGGAAATATGTCAAAAAAAAAGGGTAAAGATGAATCTATATCTGAGCAAATGTTAAATGAAGAATTAAAAAAAGAACTTAATAATAGACAAGAAATAATTGATCAAAATTTCAGTGATTTTATTCAAATTGAACAAGATTATATAATAAATCAAATTAAAGATTTAGATAAAGGTATTGGAAAAAATTCATTGTTAAAAGAAAATATATTTCTATTATTTATTTCAGTTATGACAAATATACCATTAATAATAATTGGTAAACCTGGTAGTGGTAAGAGCTTAAGCGCGCAAATAATAAAAAATTCAATGAAAGGCAAATATTCAAGTAATAAATACTTCAATAATTACAAAAGAATTATTCAAACATATTTTCAAGGATCAGAATCAACCATACCAGTGGATGTAGAAAATTTATTTGAAAAAGCAGGCAAAAAATTAAATTATTACAAGGATAATTGCAAAGATTTATTAGATTTGCCTATTTCTATGGCTTTATTTGATGAATTAGGATTGGCAGAAAAATCAAAAACTAACCCATTAAAAGTGTTACATTCTAAGCTAGAATATGGAGGTAAAGAAGAAGGAGTAAGTTTTGTAGGTATAAGTAATTACGTATTGGATGCTGCAAAAATAAATAGAGCAGTAGTTTTATCTGTTCCTGATTTAGACCAAAAATTAGATCAACTAATTGAGACATCTACTAATATTGTAGAAAATATTTCATCAAAAATTAAAAATGATAAAATCTTCAAATTAATTTCTCATACTTATTTTGAGTATAAGCGTTATTTAAATATTATTAAAGAATTAGTAGTGTGTAAAACATATTGTCAAACTCATGGGGATGTAAAAACTAATGAAGAGAAATTAAAAGATGAATCAAATGATAAAAAAGAAGAAATAGGTGGGCATATAATTGAGCAATCAAATATAGAAATTTCACAATTAAGAAACGATTTAATTAACAATTATAATGAAAATCTATCTGAAAAAACAAATTCAATAAAACAAGAAAATATAATCAATGATAGTAGCAATGAAATAAAAGTTTTGAATACCGGACATTTTGACTTTATTAAGAAAAAAAAAGATTTCCAAGATTTGATGAAAAAAGAGAAAAATATCAGAATAGATTTTCATGGGAATCGTGACTTTTATTATTTAATAAAAGGAATTGCTTATGATCTTGGAAAATTAGGAGATTATAATGATGATGAAAAAATAAAAATTATTATTAAACATATTGAGAGAAACTTTGGTGGCATTGAATATAATATTGATATTGATTTTGATTCTAAATTAAATGGTATTGAAAAAAACATTAAATTAATACAAAAACTTTTAGAAGATAGGGAAGTTGGTGATGAAAAAGAAAAAACAATAAAAGTTAATTCTGTTTATTTATTTAAAAAATTATTTAATTTACAATGCGATGAATTGGAAAGCAGTAATTTAAAAATACCAACACAAAAAATAAATGATTATAACTTAAATCAATGCATCAATGATAATATAAGAGACATAAATAGCAGATTTGCATTGTTAGAAATAGATCAATCTCTAACTTCGTTAATATGTCAAAATATTATATCTCAAAATGACTTTAAAACAATAAAATTATATGATGGTAGTCCATTAGCTGAAGATGATAATAAAGAATATAGATTTATAAAGATAAATGAAATAATGAATGATGCTAAAGAAGACCAATTAATTATAATAGAAAATTTAAATCAAATTCATGCATTTTTATATGATTTATATAATATGAATTATGAAATAATAGATGGTAAAAAATATGCTAGAATATGCTTAGATAATAATACAGAACAAAAAGCGTTAGTTCATAACAATTTTAGAATCATTATTTTAGTTGATCGAAATTTCGTTGATAGCTGTAATTTAGCTTTTTTAAATAGACTTGAAAAAATGAATTTATCTTTTGGAAAATTATTAAATAAAAAATTAAAAGATATTTCTAATGATATAATTGATAATTTTAATTTAAAAATTTCAATTAATTCATACAAAAAAATAAATTATTCTCTCAGAGATTTGTTGATTAATTGTAAATTAGATGAAATTCAAGGTATGATTTATTATTATAATAAAAAAAACAAAAAAAATGTTAATGAATTAGATAATGAAGCCGAAAAAGAGGAAAAAATAGATGTAAATGAGTTACAAGAAATTGTAACAAATAAAATTTACAAAATCTTACCTCAAGATATAATAGCAATTTTGCCTGATGAAAATATTCTTAAAAAAAAATATTTGGAAAATAAAGAGGTATATAATTATAAAGATTTAATAGAATTTCTAAATAATGAAAAAAATAAAAGTTATCAATTATCTATTGTATATACATTTACAAGTAGTGCTGAAGTTTTTGATGGACTAAACAATGATATGAGTTTAATGATTTCAAGAATAAAGAGTGAAAATAGTTTAAAATATAATATAAATGAAATAAAAAGAAGGAACGAGAAAGAGAAAAATATTATATGTATTCATTTTGAGCAAACTAATCTACCAAAAATAAAATTTATATGTAATTTTATTTTAAATAATTTTAAAGATGATGGATATAAATATATGATGCTAGTTCATATAAATAGAAATTTCAATAAAAGAAAAAAAGAAAAAATATTCTCCTTACCAGATATCAACCCAAATATATACCAAATATTTATAGATAATTTAAATGGAGATAAAAATATAAAAATAAATGCTCTAATTAATAACGATATTCAAAATATTTTAAGATATAATAAAGATGAACTTAAATTGGATGAAGAATTTGAAACCACAAAAACTAATTTTATAAAAAAAGAATTTAAAGAATCAGAAAAATTAATGAATGATTATATAAAGGATTTCCAAGATTACATCAGCGACGATTTTACACTAAAAAATAAAATATTAGAAAAAACTTATGATTTTATCGAAGCTAATAAAGAAAAAGATGAAAATTGCAAAGATATATTTGAACAAATATTTAATAAAGGTTATGTTAATAAATTTACTCTTGATATTGCATCTTGCTCAATACAATTTATTAAAGAAGAAATATTTAATAAGTATTTAATCTTTGTATTGCAAACTTTAGAAGATAATAATATTTTAACAACTTTTATTGAATATAAAAAAAACCAATTATTAGATGAAAATATTTTTAATATTATAACTACAAAATACTTTGATAACCTAAAATTGGATTTAAATCAAAAAAAGTGCAAATTTTTATTTAATTATAATGTCCCATGTTTTTACAACTTTTTTGTAAATATTTCAGACTATGTAAAAAAAAATATTTCTTCAAATTATTTGTATGAAGAAAAAATAATTAGAGAATTAAAAAAAGATAATGATGAAATGATAGAAAAGTTTCATAAAAAAGAAGAAGATTTATTAGATATTATAAGCAAAGAATTTACTGACAATTATAAATTTATTATTGAAGTTATAAATGAATGTTCCTCGAGTAATGATAAAAAATCCAATATTATATTTTTTGATTTAATTTTTAAAGATTATATAACATACTATTTGCAAAAATATTATAATGAAGAAGGTATTTATAAAAAAAATGACATTTATCATAATATTATAGAATTATTATTAAATTTAAGATTTAGCGAAGAAAGAAAAATAATACAAGATCAAAGTAATAATAATACTAACATTCTATTATTAAAAATAATTTGGATGGAATCAAACGTAAATTATATTCTAAATATAATAAAAATAATAGAAAAAGCTAAGGAAATTTATAATGAGGATGAAAATAAATTATATAAAGCCATTAAAGAAAAGCAACAAATAATTAGATATATATATAACGAAAATATTAATTCAAAAGATTCTAAAGAAGTTAATGAATGCTATTATAAAATATTAGCCAGCATATGCTATAGTATAACATCGGATGATGCAAAACAAGAAATTAATAAATATTGTAGAAGATTGAAAGAGATAAATGATTTATTGCAAAATTTGAATGAAGATTTAAATTTATTTTTAAATGAAATGTATATCATTGATGAATTAATCGAAGTCATTGAAATTTTTAAATATCAAAATAATGAAAGGATAATCCAAGTTAAAAATTATATTATAAAGAATGCAGAAGATATTCAAAAATATGCCAATAAAAATCAAGATACATTATATGATAAGATATCAAAAAATTTTGACGAATTATACTTGTTGATTAATAATGAGAATGATGATGAAAAAATAGTAAAAAAAGATGATTCATATTATGATAGACTTAGGTATATATTTTTCAAAGAAATTAAAAAAATATCTGAACCTTCATATCAATATCATGTGTTAAAGAAATTAATTAAAGAAAAGGAAATTGTAAAAAAATCAATAGATATATTTGAAATATTATTACAAAATTATTTAAATAAGGAAGATTTTAAAAATAATATGGACAATAATTTTAAAAATAGCAATTTCAATAAAATAATATTCGGAAAAGATCCAATAGTTACATTTTTAAATGATAAATTATATGATGTTAGTTTCACTTTAGAAGAAACATTATTATATTTGTTTGAAAAAAATTCATTAATCAATCTAAGCAATTTTTTAAAAAATAATACAGATTTATCTTTATCAGATCAACCTCTTGGAATGCTTAAGAAATGCATTGATTTTTTAGATGATTATGAAAATAATCCAACTAAAGTTGAAAAATTTTTAAAAGATTTAGGTAAATTATATTCCATAGCTTATATAAAAACTTATTGTAATGAATTCATTAAAATTATAAATAATACAAATAAATATTTCAATTTTGATAAAATAATAGATATTATTAACCAAGATAAATCTATTTGCAAAATGATACGTTTATATATTTATAAAATACTATATAATAAATATACATTATCATTTATTTCTGATAATAATATTATTGAGAAAAATAAATTAGATAAATATAGTGATTTTGTTGAAATACAAAAATTTAAAGAAACTGATAATAAGATTGAGCAAAAAAATGTAAAAACATTAATTCAAAAACATTTTAAAATAACTTTTGATGAAATTGAAAAATTAAGAACAAATAAATATAATAAAAAATTAAATAAGGAAGATTTTAATATTAAAGATTTTGGTTTTGATAATTTCTTTATAGCATCATTCAATAGCACATTATCTAATTTATATAATTTAGGTAATAAAGATCTATCAGATAATAATCAAAAGTTTTATAATAATATATGTGCTTCATTATTTAACGGAGATATTATTCTTAAAGGAATTGAATTATTGTATAGCCCTCAAAAATTCAAAGAAATTCAAAGACTTTATAGGAATATTTCAAATTGTATTACTCCATTATTATTTGGTTATCGTTATTGTTTAAACATATTGGCGTCTAAAACAACAAATGGTATTTATTATTTAATGTACACTAATAGGAATTTAAGAAATTATTTGGATGAAAATTATTTTCCTGGAAATGATACTAAATTTAATTTAGTTTATTCGAATATTGAAAATCATTTTAAAAATAAACCTGACGAAGGTTGTTATGTTTGTTTATGTAGGGATTGGTATTATAATTCTGTTTCTTCGGGTTTTCCTGATATGAAAGAATTGAATAAAATATGTCCAAAATGCAAAGAGAATATTGGATTATGCAAAAGAGAAAATTATTATAGAATATTTAAAGATGAAACAGAAATTAAGAATTTAAGAAACAGAAATAGAGATACTAGAGAAAAAATGGATAAAATTAATTGCATCACACTAGAAGAATTTAAAAAAAAATATATTGTTGAAAAATTTAAGAATGAAATAGGAGTATATAAAACTGATATAAATAATTTCAAAAATAATAATAAAATTATAAGAAATTTAAGCCAAGTTTCCTATAGATTATTGAATTATATTTTGTATATTAATTTATTCTATGCAAGAATGATATTAAGATCATCTGATTTAGATAAATATTTACCTAAGGATCAACACGGAGAATTAACTTGGCCAGAAACGATACTTGAATGTTGGAATCTTTTAAAAAGTCAATTATTAGAATTAAACATTTATTCAATTGAGGAATTTATGCATTATATATTTGTTGATTTATTCAATCTATTGAATAAGATAACAACTATTAATAATTATGACAGTCTTATAGAAAACGAAAATAACTTAGAAAATAAAATTAAAGAATTAATTGATAAATTCAAAGAAAGTAATAAGCCTATTGTTCCAAATAATGATGATAAATTATCAATTATTAATTTAATAAAAGAGCAATATAATTTGACTAATTATGAATCAAAAGAATACCCATTTTGTAAATATTTAAATTATACTGATTATTTAGATGAAAAATATATAAAAGATAAATTAATAAATATGAGTGAAGAACAATATCCAATCTTAAATATATTTCTTCAATCTAAAACAGATAATAAAAATAGCTCAAATTATTCATTAGATAATCTTAATATATTTAACAAACCATTGAATTTACTTAATCAGAAATATTTGAATAACATATCAACAAACACAGCCGAAACAACCAAATTAAAGGATGTTGAAATATATACTAAGAATAAAGAATTATTTGATAACTTTATTGAATTTTATAATAAATTAGGGATAGAAGGAGATTTATCTAAATTAAGTAATGAAAATACATTAAATAATTTTTTCATTAATGAAAATAATAAATATGGAATTGAATTCAAAAATATATATAAACAATTCATAAAACAACAATCAAATGAAAAAATAAGAGATATATTAGATATGAAGAATCTTAATTTACAAAAAGCCAATATACAGCAGATTGAAGAAAAGGAATTATTGACTTTAAAATTACCAGAGAATGTTTTATTTATTGATTTATTATTTAGTTCTTCTTATAGAAAAATACTTGATAATAATTCTATGAAATATAAAGAATACAATATTAATTTCGATTTTATTGAGGAAAGATTATTTGAATTATTGCTAAAAAATAAAAAATTATTAAATGAAGATATAACAGAATTTATTTATAATAACGAATTGTTTAGCTTTCAACTTAATGATTTCTTTACTTCTATCAGAAAAAAATATACTGCAAAACTTCTTAAGTTGGATGGAGAAACTATATATAAATTTTGCAAAGAAAATCAGAATATTCAGCTTCATAAAAAAATACTCAATTCTTTTATTGAATTAATGAGATATTTATTAAAAGAAGACAATATAGTCTTTGAAGAAAAAATTACTATAAATGAAGTAATTGATAAATTAAAAGAGAAATTATCAAATCAAGAAGTTAAAAAGCTATTCGAAACCGATAATGATGAGGCTAATAAAAGTCTTACCCTTGATAAAATTGTAGAAATCTTTGATTTTTATCTAAAATGCATTTTTGATATTGTTAAAGTAGAAATTAAAAAATATCAAAGTGAATTAAATAATAAAGATAAAGAAAATATTGATAAATATTTTGAAGATAAAAATCCTATAACTAAAAAAGATTTAGCGAATGCAATCAGATTATTTACAACTTTAGTTTTATTACAAGAAGAAGATAAAGAAAACAAAATAAAAAATAATTCCTATAATATAGCTAATTATTTGAAGCCGGAGGATTTATGGAGCAAAGATACTTACAAACATAGAGATTTTAAGATATATTTAAATAAATTAAATTTAATGAATATCAAAATAAATCAAATTATTTTATTATATGAATATTTAGACAAAGGTAATAATATAGAAGATAATTTCTTTTCTATTATAAAAAAATCAGACCAAGAAAAAGAAAAAGATAAGATTAAAAATGAATCAACTAATAAAACGAATGAAGGTGAAAAAATTGATGAAAATATTCAAAAAGAAGAAGAAGAATATGAAGCACCAGATGAAGACGATGATTAAATAATTTATTAATATTAGCATTTTAATTAAAATAAATATTTAAATATTTAAAAAATATAATTTAAAAATTATTTATTAAATTATAAAATAATTATAATATTCATAAAGAATGGGGATTGGGG
>Ga0256407_10008744_pt1 | contig 14739 bp, 8 predicted proteins | sample RumenRJG_04DNA_FD_193489 | JGI IMG/M metagenome (GOLD analysis project Ga0256407, IMG submission 193489) | Bovine rumen microbial communities from Lethbridge, Alberta, Canada - RJG_04 | ecosystem: Host-associated > Mammals > Digestive system > Stomach > Rumen | place: Canada: Alberta | collected... | reverse complement strand
AACATAATTTTTGGTCAAGAAACATTGCATTACCGATTTTTTTTATAATTTTGTACTCGATTTTAGGTGATTAGTTATGAAAAAACATGTTTTTTGGTGTATTTTTGTGTACATGACCTTGTTTTTAATGTCATGTTCCGGGGATAGCACCCTAGAAAAAATGGAGCAAATCAGAGCAATTGGGGATACAAATCCCGATAAGGCGCTGTCCATGCTTGACTCGCTTGAGGTGGAAATCAGGGGAGAACGGAAATATATTACACATAAATACGATTTATTACGCATCCGACTTAACGACAAGGCATACAAATTGCCAACTTCGGACATCATGATTAAAAAACTGATTAGTTACTTCGAGGAAAATGGTTCTTTTGCAGACAAGCAAGAGGTATATTTTTATGCAGGAAGTATCTACCGTGATTTACAAGACACACCACGGGCACTGGAACATTTTTTTAAAGCATTAGATTACGCTAAAGAGAATGCAGAAGAATGTGATTCCGATATGCTATGCAAAACTTATTCTAATATAAATTATCTGCAATACAAAGTGCAGAATTTCAACGAAGCCCTGAAAGCCGCCATCAAAGAACTGGAAATAAGCAAAAAGACTAAAAGCAACCCTATAATACCGTTCTCGCATATCGGTGCTGCATATCAGGCATTGAATAATTACAAAGAGGCTGAAACAGCTTATGATTCGGTTTATGCACACATAACGCAATCTGAAATAGATTCTGTGAACCAAGAGCTACTTGTAATTTTATTAGGCAATTATTCTCTTTTAAATAAGGAATCTAAGGCGAAAGACTGTTTGCGGCTTATTAAGGTTAATCCATTGGAGGGTGAACCGACATACGCTTGTGTCGCTTTTGGTGAATATTATAAATCATTGGGGAAGTATGATTCTGCAGCTATCTATTTCGAGCGAATGCTTGAAGAAGGAACAGATTTGTATTGCAAGTATGATGCAGCTACGCTGTTATTCAAAATATACAATAAAGAAGGTGATGCGGAAAAAGCACAGAGGTATGCCGAAACCTATATGAAATTAAGCGACTCGCTGGACTTTGGGAAACGGCAGGAACTGGCAGCATCGGTGAATAATGCTTATCAGTACCATTTGGACCAGAAGAAAGAGCAGGATTTGAAGGAAGAGAAAGAAAAATACAAAAGTTTCACCATCATAGCCATCTTAACAGGATCGCTGCTGATATGTATGATTTACATCTTTTTTTTCAAGAGAAAACTGAAGCACCAGAAAGAGGTTGACGCACTATCGTTTGCTTTACAACGTGTTTCCAATGACGGCGAACAACTCCGAAAGAAAATAAAGCAAAAGGAAAAGGAACTGAACGATTCAAGAATGTCTCTGAAGAAATCCTCTAACGAGTTGGACGATGTGAAGCAAAAACTTTTAATCGTGAACCAAGAACTGGAAGAAAACAATATTGTACTGAAAGAAACAGAGAAACAGCTTGAAGAGAAAAAAGAACAAAACAAGACTTTCATTAAGCTTCTGCACCAATCAGAATTTGAGGCTTCGGCTGAAGATGTGATTAAGGCCGTCAGAGATGCTTCCAAGGGCAAAAAGGAAATGACGATGGCAGAATGGAAACAACTCTACAAGGCGGTGGATGAACTTTATCCGAACTTCCACGAAACCATCCTGAAACAGCCAGAACGCCTTAGCGAAAAAGAGATGCAGGTCATGTACCTGTTAAGAATAGGTCTGTCTAAACGTCAGATTATGAATATGACGGATATGGCTCGAGTAACGATCTGGCGCTGGGAAAAAAGATTCGAATGGGTCTGAAAACAAGGCAGGAGTACCTCTAGGTTCCAAAACTTCCAAAAAGGTAGGCTTTCCTGTGGAGTAAGGCCTCTCCAAATCGGTCATTAGGCTGTTACGGGCTAATGACCGATTTGGGTTAAAAAATATCCGGTTATTCCCCAAAATGTTTGTTTATTATCCAGCTTATGCTTATTTTTGTGGGCAAAAAAATTGAGGAGATGAAGAAAACAACCTATATATTTGATCTTGACGGAACGCTGCTGGATACATTGCTGGATCTGGCAAACGCTACTAACTATGCACTAAGAAAGAACGGAATGGAGGAACACTCCATCGATGATATCAGACGATTTGTAGGAAACGGAGTAAGAAAACTGATGGAAAGGGCTGTGCCCAACGGTTCGAAGAATCTCAGGTTCGATGATGTCTTTACAGATTTCCGCTCCTACTATATGGAACATTCCTTAGATGCGACCAAACCATACGACGGAATTCCCGAGATATTACAAGAAATGAAACAACGCGGTTGTAAAATGGCTGTTGTGAGCAACAAGATGATGGCTGCAACTCAAGAACTGGTGGCTCACTTCTTCCCAGAAATACAAGTGGCCATTGGAGAAAACGAAGCGGAGGGAATCCGCAAAAAACCGGCACCAGATATGGTGTTCGAAGCTCTTCACCGATTAGACGCTGAAGCCGAGACAGCAGTTTATATCGGTGACAGCGATGTGGATATTCAGACAGCCAAGAATGCCGGCGTACCTTGTATTAGTGTGTTGTGGGGATTCCGCAACAGGGAATTCCTGCTCGAACATGGTGCTCAGCGTTTCATCGAGAGACCATTGGAAATCATAGGGGTATAAAAACAAAGAAGGGTTGTCATCCCGACAACCACAATCTTTTTAAAATAATTAACCTTAAACTAATACCATGAAAACAATACAAAGGTACGACCATTTCTACAACCATGCAACGTTTTCAGGTAAAAAAAGCTCTTTCCCCATATCTTTATTGACTTAAGTCAAATATATAAAGTTTATAGTTTAATGTTTAAGGTTAAAATTATAAGGGGAATTATGTTTAGTTATAAGTTGTCCTTCTCGATGTCCTTGAAGTACTTGTAGGTATCGACCTTCAACTCACCGCAGGCAGCTTCGTCGCATACAATGATGGCATGGGGATGCAGCTGGAGGGCTGAGATGGTCCACATCTGACTGACACCTTCCTCTACTCCGTGCTGGAGAGCACGAGCCTTGTTATGGCCATTTACCACAATCAGTACTTCCTTGGCATCCATAACAGTACCTACTCCGACGGTAAGTGCAGTCTTGGGCACCTTATTGACATCATAATCGAAGAAACGGCAGTTGGCTATAATGGTATCGGTAGTCAATGTCTTAACTCGTGTTCGTGAAGTGAGTGATGAGCCGGGTTCATTGAAAGCGATATGACCGTCAGGCCCGATTCCACCCATAAAGAGGTCGATGCCGCCGGCATCCACGATAGCCTGTTCGTAAGCTGCACACTCAACAGCCAGATCGGGTGCATTACCATTCAGGATATGTACATTCTCCTTCTTAATGTCGATATGAGAGAAGAAATTGGTCCACATGAAGCTGTGGTATGACTCGGGATGCTCCTCAGGCAGGTTGACATACTCGTCCATATTGAAGGTTACTACATTCTGGAAGGAAACCTTGCCGGCCTTATTCAAGGCTATAAGTTCCTTATACAAACCCAGTGGTGAGGAGCCTGTTGGACAACCCAACTTAAAGGGTTTCTCGGGTGTGGGGTTGGCAGCATTGATTTTTGCTGCAACATAGTTAGCTGCCCACTTAGAAAGTGAGGCATAGTCTGGATTGATGATTAATCTCATGTTTTTGTTAGCCCCCTCCAAACTCCCATAAAGGATAGACAAAACAGGGCTGTGGGTCTATGGTTATTAATAATGTTTATTTTCTCTTCGGACTTGCTCCCGTTACGCCATCTGCCTTGGGCCCCTGATGACGGAAGGTAGCATCGTTGGGAATGTATTTGGCATTCTCAGCTTCAGTCTCATATATGCACTTGGCAATATCAGCAGTTGAGATAGTGACAGAGTCCTTGGTCAACTCAGGTACATTGAAGCTTTTGAGCAGGAGGACGTTCATCTCCGGGTCTTCCTGAGGAATGACGAAGGCTTTGTGGGCCCGCCCGTTCTTATCGAAATAAGCCAGAAAGGCTCTTGAGTAATTACCGTCCATCCTTCTGCTGGCAAAGACCATCCATCGGCCGTTACTGCTCCAGGAATGGAAACTCTCGGCTTCTTTGCTGTTTACTTCAGTAAGGATATAACAGCTGTCGGTCTGGAGATCTTTAACCCACAAGTCAGCGCTCTTATGCCAGATATGGAACTGGCCATAATCGCCCTGTGTATAAAGCACATATCTACCATCAGGGCTGACTCTGGGAACGCTGATACTCTTGCGCTTGGAAGCAACTTCGACCTCCATCTGAGGTTCGCCAAACTGACGGGTCTTAGGGTCAAAAGTCACAGACATCATATTATAATAGATACTGTCATATTGAATCATCAGTTGCTGGGTTCGGGTACTGTCTTCAAACGCCGGGTTGAGCAGCGAAGATACATTGGCATTGCAATAATAAAGTTTCTTGCCATCTGGTGCCCAGCAGGGGAACGTCTCCAAATCGTCGCGTGTACGCATAATGTGACAGACCTCGTTCTTGTTGACATCATACAGCAGAAGGTCGCTGGACTCGTCCATTACCTCGATCTTCTCGTCGTGATAAACGTGGAAAGCCTGTCCCGTCTTGTTGGTGGAATATGCTATCAGGTTCTCCGTCGGGTGCCAGGAAGGATAAACTCCAGCCGTTATGATGGTACTGTCCTTCATCTGTACCTTGTGTGCTTTACCATTCTGCACGATGACAGTTCCGCCATGGTTGGATCTGACATGAAACATCATATCGGCAGAGCTGTTGCTACAATAATTATGGCAATTAATACAATGATTGGTCTTGTTGTCGAACTCGCGATTGTTCTCGTAGATGGTATGAACATCCCAATTAGTGAGGTTACGCTGGTAAATACCCAGTTGACGATATAACTCGTAACCCGGTTCGATAAGTCGGTAGCTTAGGAACGCATCGACCGGTTCTTCCGCCACTGTAAGTGTATAGGGTTTGAAAGAATACCATTTCTCACCTCTTTTTGCAAATACGGTAACCGTTATGTCTGCACCCTTGCAGGCAGCAAGCAGTTTCTTCCACTCTGCCATATCCATCTGGATTACGCCATCCTTGCCTGCCGATGCCAGCAATTCTACCCCATTCCCCTGCAGTTGGGCGACAAAGGCATCGGCCAACGAATCATGCACGATAAAATTGAGGGGAGCGATGTTGGGAGGAACCACAACATCAGTATAGTCGGGGTAAATATTAACCTGCTCTTCTAACTGTGAATACTGTGTCGGCACCTGAGCTGCAGGTTTTCCGCAGGCAGCTAACAGGAATGTCAAGCCGCCTAAAATAATAATGTATAGTGAATGTTTCATTGTCTTCAACTTTAAACGATAACTAAAACGAGAAAGTTAATTTAGGCTTTAGACCTTAGTCCTTCCCCTACAAGGGGAAGTTAGAAGGGGTACTTTCGACTCTCAATTCTCATCAGTTCACTCCAGAATTAGAGGTTGTCTGTCCCGTATAACCCTTCTTGGTAGCTTTCAGGTTGCCGAAGAAATAATAGTAAGGATAGTAACCCTTGTATTTACCAAACAGCTCGTACGCATTTCCCGGACGGTCACTCAAATAGGGCTGTATTTGCTGCATAAAATTCTGAATACGCGGAACACGCATATTAAGACCCGTAAAGCGATTTTCCAACCCTGGACTCTTGGTAGAAGCCAGCAGAATGCCGTCGGCAATGATATCAGGAGGTGTAGATCCCATAATAGGCTCCAAACGCGAGAGGAAGGCTGGCATCAGCTTGGTATAGAGACAAACGCAAAGTGAGTTATAAAGAGCATTCACACTACGGCCTTCTACCAGAGATAAGTTGTAGCCCATGAATAAGGGTGCCTGATACATGCTCTCGAAACTGTCATGAAGAGGTTCGGTAAGTCTGATCTTCGCTATCTCCGGGTCAGCATTCACTAATGAATCATTTCCCACCATAGCACTATATTTCTTGCAAAAAGCTCCCTCGAAAGGAACATCGCTGAGAATACGGAGATACTTACGACACAGTTCCCACTCGCCACGCATCAGAGCACTCTTGATGTATAGCTTCATCAGACGCAGCTTGGGTCCTTCCATCACCATCTGTTCCATGCAGGAATGCATACAGGATTCTGGGAATCCTCCATGATAATCGCCCTCAGGAATATACATATTGCTGGCATTGTTATGGGTCCCGTCCATTCCGTGGATATAAAGTGAATCATAATCCAGACGAATATCATACATACGGTAGCCAACCTGATCGGTATGGACAAGTGCTATAGCATACATACATGCCATAGGACGGTTGCTCTGATATGCATGTGCACGGGCTACTTTCTGTATTCCTTCCCAATCCTGTTTCTGCTCCATAGAGGCCAACTGGGTGATAACACGCACATAAGGACGTTTCCATTCGTTGTAACCGATGATGGCAGCAAAACCAATAAGGCAGACTGCCAACTGAAGGAGGTTGTCGCGCTGTGTCTCGTCGGCAGGAATAGCAAAGAGGACATGTACCTTCTTGCGACTGAAGCTGCGTATCATGATACCGCAGATGGCAAGTACCAACAAAGCCAGGAAGGGAATGCCGAAGATATAACCTGTCTCTGCCTCGAAGAAAATATCAAGGCCATAGAAAGTGACAGTACCCATATAGGCCAAGGCGGGCAAATACTGTATGGCACGCCATTTGGCTTTCAAACGCCAGCAATAGCCAACCAGCCAAGTGCCCAGTGTAAGCATGAATGCCATCAGGAGTCCACCCAACCAAGGATATTTATAGGTCATGAGCAAGGCACGGCCCACATAACGTAAACTGCCGAAGGAACAGGACAGGATAAAATCCAACTGACGGGTGTCAGCAACCCAGAAACTGTATTCACGACTTAGATGGAAGACACTTCCGTAATACCATGCCGACCAAAGCAGCACAGCCACAAAGAAGAGAAACAGCACAGGTAAACGCAGTCGCCTTTTCTTATTTTCCGTTGCAGGAGTCGTAACACTCCCTTTAGCAACACTCTTTGTACTTTTGTTAGGTTTTACTTTTGCCATTATTTTATCATCATCTTTTTACCATTTATAATGTAGATTCCCTTTTTTAATTGAGAATTGAAAATTGAAAATTGAAAATTGAGTTTACGGCCGCTTAGGTCGTAGATAGCACCCTCGTTGAAGTTAACGTTAACGTTGACATCATTGATGCCATTGGGATCATCCCAAATATAAGTAAAGGGAGATATGTTTTCGGCAAAGACGTACGAGTTGCCGTCGGAAGCAAGGACATAACCGTTTTCTGTTACATCGTAGGTTCCGACGTTTATCTTAACATCATTTGCATGAATTTCAACTTCACCCTCTTTAATCACAGGTTCACCAGAGGGAATGGTTTCTGAGTCTGCCTCAGCAAGATCAAACGGTAACGAGAGTGCCTGATAACCAGAACCCGCCTTTGTGAAAGTAACTTGTTGAGCATTGAATTGCGTGGGGATAAAGAAAGGCTTATTACCATCTATCTGAAGCATCCGGGTCTCGCTTTCTTCGCTTACCACATTAGCTTTCTGCAAAAGTTCTACCGTGGGTTGCTTCTTCTCATCCTGACCAGCTTTTATATAGACAAGCGAGTTGGGGGGCAACTCACCTATATCGCTCTTTCCTACAGTTCCCGTTCCATAATAATATAAGGTATGGGGAGTGGAATTGCCTGCATAGTAAGCAGTCATCTCGCCACGATAGGTAGAAGGTCCATAGGGAATCAATACATCGTAGCCGTTACCCTCGGCAGCATAAAGGCGGAAACCATCCTTTATCTTTTTCTGAACCGAAGAAGGAACAGTAAAACTTTTCCTGTTGCTTAAATATACCAACTTACCATTGCTATCGTATATCTTGAATCCTACGGCTCCCGAACCGGAAATTCTGAAGGTTGTATTACCCGAACTGGTTGAAGTCAGGTAATAGTATCCATTGGTAACGTAATCATCGACATAATCCGTGTACTGTCCTACATCACCATGCTTTCCAATCTGATTACAGTCTTCATCGCTGATAGGCACACGGTATGCTCCTTTGGGTTTCCCTTCCAGCGGGCCATCAGGAACAGAGGGCGATTGTTTGATACGGTCCTCGATGAAGATGATATTTCCTGCCTTGGGATAACGTTGCATGTATTTCTTGGCAGCATTGATATCCGCCTGCGTAGTGGTGACCCAATAATTGGAGTAATCACCCACAAACAAATTGGTTACAGGAATAAACATACCGTACGCCTCGAAGAACTCGCTTAGGTCTTCGCCTGCTGCATCGCACATCTTCTTGGCTATATGCAGGTAGTCGTTCTTTCCATAGCTCTTGTAACCACCCTTAACATCTATCGTTCCGTCACCATCGCTGTCGGCTTCCAGAGTACTGTCCCAAGAGCCTTTGTTGATAGGATCCTGCCGAAGAAGAGTGAAAAGCTTAGGATAGAAGTTGGTATTACGACCCGTAGCATGATAGTAAAGATACAACTGATAGTAGAACCTGGCCTGAGCCCATGTGCCGCGCTGCACCCACGACTTGTCGGCAGCAAAGTCGCTGAAGCAAGTCTCGGCAGCATCGCCACGGCTGGTACTCACACCATGCAGATAGACGTTAACATTAGAGAAGAGGTTGTTGCTCGTTTCGGTACTTCCCACACCATTGATACATGCCTGGTGGTTATGCCCCATCTCGTGACTGGGTCCCCAAAGAGCGCCTCCACCTGTTTCTGTCAAGGCCTTATAACTCATGACGGTGGGAAGCGTACTGTTCTCGTAATAGGTTCCGTATGTGGTGGCATACATATAGCTGTGGTTGATAGAGAAGCAGTTCCAGATATTGTTGAACTTACCCTCGACTTTTTTCTGGAAGCCCATCAGGTCCTCCTCGTTTTGTAACATGGTGTTCCAGACGCGCAGCAGGCCTTCCATATTATTATCGGCACTGATGGCTTTCTGGACCAAATTGTTATTCATGACAAAGACCAGACGTTTGGATTTCAGGTTTAGAATATTGCTTTTATTCAGCATCTTTTCGCGAAGAAGAAGCCAATCGGCATTTGTCATGCCACGTGTAGCATCCCAATAACCTTGTACCTGACCACCCTCGACATGAATCTTCATGTCGGGATAGTTGGCAAGGAATTTGTCCGGGTCGTTGAGCTGATAGAAAATATAAACGGTGCTCTTATTGCTGAGAATGATAGCATTAAGGCCTTTGTGCAGATCTGTGGTGATACCTGTCTGATGGTCACCCGGGCTATCGCTGTCTGCGATTACCTCGACTTGCAGCGTGCAGTTGGGATTGGGTTCTCTGTCAACATAAAGATATATAATATCACCTGCATTACCACAGATACCAGTAGGGCCGGAAAGTTTGCCGAAAGGATTACTCATTCCACAATATGCATTGCCCGCCATCTTCTGGAAATGGCTGTAAACCTGATAGTCGTCGCGAACACGGAAGAACTTTTCAAAGTCACGACTGTACCCGTTACTGCCTGTACACGTCTCCCAAGTATTGTTCTTCACTTTCAGAATCATGGCCTGCATGTCGGCATTCAGCAACTTGAAGTCGTCATTCTCTGCCAACTCTTCATCGGAGAGAGCCTGAATCTCCCCATTCAGTGTCGTACAGGCAGCATCCTGGAAAAGTCTGTTGAGTGCAGCTTTAAAGACTGCCTGTCTTGTTTTAAGTTCGGTGTAAGCATTCAGACCGCTGCGTCCGTTCTGGATGAACTCGTCTGTAAGTTCCACCTCCTCGAAACCCCATGTGCTGCCTGGTATGTTGTCTGTGTACCAACCCACCACTGCGCTTTGGGCATCACAATGCAGAGCAACGTTACCATTATCCACTATGTAATACAGCAGGTTAGTTTCGTCACCGTTACGTGTAAGCGAAAATCCTACAGTAGGCTTGCCAGTCTGGGTGTTATATTGTTTGCTGAATGCGCCGTTCTGTCGGACAATGTAACGCTGAGTACAGAGGTTCTGCAAATGAAACTTACCCGACGGAGCAGAAACCAGAGTCCAGTATTGAGAAAGCTTGTCTTCGCTTTTTGCCTCGCAACTGATAGCATTGTTGCCAAAGTCCTCGTTCATATAAGTATCATATCCCATATTGCGGATTCGGTAGTACTTGCCCACTTCAGGAGTTTTATAAGGACTCTTAGCCAACAAATCGGCCATTACCTGCTCCAATGTAAAATTATCCACGGCTGATATGGACCAGTCGGAGCCGGCATCCCCCTTACAACTCCATTTGTACAGATTGACACCATCGCCATTCAAGTTCAGACAGGAAGTGCCACTGAAGTCACTCTTCTCGGAGATATTCACATAAGAGCTATTACCCGAATTGTTGGGGCTATACTGGATATACAGCATCTTGGCAGCCGGGCTGGGTGTACGGTAATTATCTGCAGATGAAAGGAAACGACCTGTGCTGGCGTTCCGCAGGGTATAACTCTTGTTGTTTTTCTGTAATATCCACACTTGCTGAAGATTATTCACACTGGCACGGACACCAAGAGTCTTGGTTCCGTCATCGGTAAGGTTGGCAGTGGAAGTCCTACGGTTGGTAATACGTACCAGCCCACCCTTATTAAGGATATAATTGACGTACTCCGCTCCCTCCAGGTTATCGGGGTTTTGCGCTCTTACCGAGAAGATACAGAGCAGCAACAGTGCAGTTAGAATAAAAAAGAATTTTTCTTTCATAGTCCTGATTTTTCTACGGTTTAGTTACTTGCCCGCTAAGTTCCGGGTATTGTATGCGGGTATGATACATGGTACGCAATTTGGTTTTAAAGACCTCCTTGGCATCAGCAATCTCAAGAAACGAGATGGGACACTGAGAAAAATATCCGGAAGCCACCTGTTCGTCGATTATCCTATCCACCATATTGTTCAGGCTTTCCTCGGTATATTTATTAAGGCTGCGAGAAGCAGCTTCGATAGAATCCGCCATCATAAGAATGGCCTGTTCCAATGTTGTTGGATTGGGACCGGGATAAGTGAACATCCGTTCGTCTATCTCCTTTTCGGGATAATCGTTTTTAAAAGAGACATAAAAGTATTTGGCCAAACTGCGCCCATGATGGGTGGAGATAAACTCCTTTATTACGGACGGCAACTGATATTTGTCGGCCAGACGCAAGCCATTCTTTACGTGCTGGATAATAATCTGTGCGCTCTGTTCATAGGGCAGATTGTCGTGCGGATTGGTGCCCGACTGATTCTCCGTAAAGAAAACAGGATTCTCTAACTTTCCTATGTCGTGATACAAAGCACCGGTACGGACCAACTGACTTTTTGCGCCTATGCTGTTAGCAACCTCAGCAGCCAGATTCGCTACCTGCATGCTATGTTGGAAAGTACCTGGAGCCTCCTCCGATAATCTGCGAAGAATGGTATTGTTGATATTGGATAATTCTACCAATGTAACGTTGGAAGTAAACCCGAAGATTCGCTCTATGGGCATAAGGAGTGTATAAGATAGTAAAGAAAGAATGCCCGCTAATAGAAGATAGATATATGTCCACTTGTCAAATCCGTTAGAACTGTAAGGACTGCCATGCAACAACTCTATACAGAAATAGGTAACAAGTGAAGCCACTGTCACCAAGGCTGCAGAACGCACCAACTCGCTGCGCTGCGAGAGCTGTCGCAAACTGTATATAGCCACCAGCCCTGCCACCAGCTGTGTTACGATAAACTCGTAAGGATGGTGAAGTGCAACAGCACACAAAAGTATGGTGACAGTATGGGCGATGAAGGCGGTTCGGCTATCCATGAACACGCGTATGAAAATAGGCAGAATGCAATAGGGAATGACAAAGACATTCATAAGGTTATGCGTCATAAGGGTGTACGTCAGCAAAGGGAAGATGACACATTGGCTCACGACCAACAGAATGTATCGCGGGGAGGCGAGATAATCACTACGGAATTGCTCGAAGTAGAACAGAAGAAGAACCATCAATATGGCGATGTATGTCACTTGTCCGGCCAGTTGCAGCAATTTCTCTTTATTGCTCAGTGAACGGGTTTTCTGGAAACGCTCCAGCGATTGCAGGACGCAGTATGTGTATTCATCCACAATCTGACCATGATCCACCAATTTCTGTCCAATCTGGACTTGCCCGATGTAAGGTACCAACTGAGCGTCAACCTCCTGACGCTGCTGCATGGATTTCTCGGCATCATAAACCAAATTAGGCTGAATATATTTATCCAAGCCACAATGCATCAAACATTTATGATTGTATCGGACACTGTCCTCTTCAGCCATCATGTATTCGTAGGCCGACTTCTCTGTAAACAGTTGTTTTACGAAACGTGGCTGCGACTCATTGTTCTCGAACAGCCAGACCTGACGTGTTTTCTCCTTCTTCAGTTCGTCATAGTCTGACGCTTCAACAATGCCTTGTGAATATAAGTGTCTAAGTTTCACTAACAAATGGGGCAGGTAGTATGGAGGAACACGGTCGTGGGACAATGTTCTGAAAGCTTCTTTCAACTGTGTAGCCTGTTTTTCATATATGGTATTGTTTATTTCGAAGTAAGGTTCATAGTAATTGCGTAAGCTGTCACTCTCACGCTGCAACTGGGCTTCACTCTTATACACAGGAAAACTGTCCTGAGCTATCACCTGTGCTTCGTCCCACGGCTCACCTATCTTATAATCATAACTGTTGTAACCACCCTTGGGTAAAAAGATGATCAACACGGCTATCATAGCTACAAGTCCTGCAATCCTGTAAAGATATTCTTTATTGCTAACTTTTCTCTGTCTATTGTATCGGCTCATAGGCACTATTTTCGTTATTGTTGGGAGATTCTTCCCTTTCAAAATGCGAAAATACAAAAAAAACTCTTTTGTTAGAAAAAAAATGTTTACTTTTGCACGAATTTTGATAACATTAGCTTATGCAAGATAGAAAAGTGAGGGTTAGATTTGCCCCAAGTCCTACTGGTCCGCTGCACATAGGAGGTGTGAGGACAGCTTTGTACAATTACCTTTTTGCACGTCAGCATGGAGGTGATTTGATTTTTCGTATTGAAGATACAGACAGTGGACGTTTTGTCCCTGGAGCCGAGGAATATATTATAGAAAGTTTCCGTTGGCTAGGCATCCAATTCGATGAAGGTGTCAGTTTTGGCGGCTCACACGGTCCATACCGTCAGAGCGAACGCAGGGATATCTACAAGAAGTATGTTCAGCAACTCTTAGATAACGGAAAGGCCTACATTGCCTTTGATACCCCGGAGGAACTGGATGCCAAGCGTGCCGAAATCGAAAACTTCCAGTATGATGCCAGTACACGTATGCAAATGCGCAATTCGCTGACACTGTCGAAAGAAGAGGTTGATAAGCTCATTTCTGAAGGCAAGCAATATGTTGTACGCTTCTTGATAGAACCCGGACGAGACATCTTGGTGGACGATCTTATCCGTGGAGAAGTGCGCATCAACAGTAGCATTCTGGATGACAAGGTGCTTTACAAGAGTGCAGATGAACTGCCCACCTATCACCTGGCCAACATTGTAGATGACCATCTGATGGAGGTTACCCATGTTATCCGTGGTGAAGAGTGGCTACCCAGTGCTCCTTTGCATGTGCTGCTTTATGAAGCCTTCGGTTGGGCAGATACCATGCCACGTTTTGCTCACTTACCCCTTTTGCTGAAGCCTATAGGAAACGGTAAGCTTAGCAAACGTGACGGTGACAAGTTAGGATTCCCCGTATTCCCATTAGAGTGGCACGACCCCAAGACAGGTGAAGTATCCAGCGGTTACCGCGAGAAAGGTTATCTGCCTCAGGCTGTTGTCAACTTCCTGGCACTCCTAGGCTGGAATCCCGGTAACGACCAGGAACTGATGACGCTGGACGAGATGGTGAAACTCTTTGACCTGAGCAAGTGTTCCAAGAACGGCGCCAAGTTCGACTATGTGAAAGCAGCGTGGTTCAACCACCAATACCTGATTCAGCAACCCGACGAAGCATGGGCACCAGCCTTTGATAAGATTCTGAAGGAAGAAGGCATCAATGCTACAACTGAACAGGAAACAGAAGTGGTACGCATGATGAAGCTGAAGGTAATAGAATATGTTGACGGACAAGGCAACAAGCGGAAACGTAATATCAGTTTCCCGTCGGACTTGTGGCCCCTTACGCGATTCTTCTTCGTAGCACCAGAAAGTTTCGACCGAGAGGACAAGTTTATCCGTAAGAACTGGACAGAAACTACAGCAGACGAGATGACACAGTTCTGTGAGGTACTGACAAACATTCAGGACTTTACGGTAGAGGGCATGAAAGCCGTTGTGGATCCCTGGGCAGAGACATCAGGTCTGCGCCCCTGGAATGCCTGGCGCATCTGTCTGGTGGGTGCCGGTCAAGGACCCGATATGTATGAGTTAGCTGCCTTCCTGGGCAAAGAAGAAACCCTGAAACGCATGAGATTCGCAATTGATTATCTGAAATAAGTTTTGGGAATTAACTCCCATCTCAAAAGGAAGGGCTGGCGCTAATTGCACCAGCCCTTCTTTTATGAACTTAAACGAGTGTTATTCCTTGTCATCTGACCAGATTTCCCAACTCTTGTCTTCTTTGCTCAATGCATCACCACCATCTACTGTGGTTTTGCCATCAATTACCAGGCTCTCTGCCAACATGTTGACAACCTCGGCCTCTTCTACTTT
>Ga0256407_10008743_pt1 | contig 14741 bp, 10 predicted proteins | sample RumenRJG_04DNA_FD_193489 | JGI IMG/M metagenome (GOLD analysis project Ga0256407, IMG submission 193489) | Bovine rumen microbial communities from Lethbridge, Alberta, Canada - RJG_04 | ecosystem: Host-associated > Mammals > Digestive system > Stomach > Rumen | place: Canada: Alberta... | reverse complement strand
CAGCAGGTCGATATCACTTTGCGACAAGCTGTCAATCTGGCGCACCTGCACGTCGGAGCGGTCATAACAGTTGATGATTTCCACCTTCACATTTTGGTCGTACAAGTATTGTGCGGCCAGTAGTTCTTCGTTCAGCTTAAATCGCCAGTTTCCGACAGAACATTGCGACACGGCTATCCGATACGTCTTTTCCTTTTGCGAACAGGCTGTCAGCAATAAAGCCGCGAGTAATATAACAAATAAAGTGGTTTGTTTCATGCTGGTCAGTAATATCTACATTTCGGCAGGCAAAGATAAACAAAAATTGGAATACGACCAAAAAATCGCAGCATTTATTATCTGTTTGGCAACAACTCGGAGTCCGAGTGGTTATATGTTTTTCAGATTTTCTTATTGTGAGTAAGTGAAACAAGGCTGGGAACGTTTTATTCCCTGACTGGGAATGTTTTATTCCCAAGGTGGGAACAACACAAGACAATAAGGAACGAGTATTGCGCAATAAGGGTTGGTTATTGAACAATAAGGGCTGGTTATTGGAGAATAAGAGACGCTTATCGTTAGACCTAACATGGTTTTTAGGAAAGGTGCCTAAATAAAGGTGTTTTGAGAGATTAACAGGCTTCCAAGAGGTAACATGAAACCTAACATAGAGGTAACATGAGACCTAACATGAGAGCAAATCGGTCTTCATCTATTTTGATTTAACAACGGCCATTTTTCGTAGAATTTTATAGGAAACATTTGGTGAACACGATATTTTTTTGTACCTTTGCAATGTTCTAAGACGTGGAAAGCACTTTTACGACGAAGGATAAGGTTTTAAGGAAAACGATTAACCCATTTAATAATTAATTCATGACACAAAATTCATCAAACAATGGGTGTGCTATGAATGCAGCCCTCGAGACAACGCTCGCAGTTGAGCTGTTTCTCAACGAGAATTACTGTTTCCGTCGCAATGTATTGAACGGGAAGGTAGAGTTTACCATGAAGTCTGACAAAGACGTGTTGCCTGATGAGGCTGGCAACAGAACGTCGGACTCTTCTTCCGACTGGCGCCCACTAACCCAAGAGGCGCTTAACAGCATCATCCGCCGGGCCAAGAAGGAACAGGTGTGTGAAAAAAGCAGTCCGAAGACGGAGATTATGGAGTTCGTACATTCTGAAGATGTACCTGTACACAATCCTATCGGTGACTACCTGAAACAGTTGCCCAAATGGAATGGTCAGAACCACATTGCCCAGCTCTTCAGCCGTCTGCCTGGCATTACTTCCGAGCAACAGGGTTATCTGGCAACGTGGTTCCTTTCCGCTGTAGCCCACTGGCTCCAGATGGACACCCTTCACGGCAACGAGTGCGTACCAACACTGATTGGTGCTCAGGGGTGTGGAAAGACCACCTTCTTCCATCGGCTGTTGCCAACTGACTTGCGCCAGTACTATCTGGACCACCTGAACCTGTCGAACAAGTTCGATAAGGAGATGGCCCTAACGAACAACCTGCTGGTGAACCTCGACGAGCTGGATGCCATCCGTCCCAGTCAGCACTCCGCCCTGAAGCAGACCCTCTCGAAGAGTAAGGTGAACGGACGACCCATCTACGGTTGTGCACAGGAAGACCGTCCTCGCTTTGCCTCGTTTGTGGCAACTACGAACAATCCGCATCCGTTGACGGATCCGACAGGCTCGCGTCGCTATATCTGCCTGCAGATTCCTGAGGGACAGTATATCGACAATTCGGGTGACATCGACTACAAACAGCTCTATGCTCAAGCGATGTATGAACTGACGGTGGCAAAGACTCCATATTGGTTCTCGAATGACGAGGTGGCACGTATTCAGCATCTGAATATGAACTTCCTTGCACAAAAGGACATTGCAGAGATGGTGGAAACCTGCTTCCGCAAGCCCAAGGAGGGAGAGGTGGCAAAGCTGATGAACTCGAAGATGCTGCTGACCCATATCCAGCATCAGTATCCTTCCGTCGACATCAATCATGGCAACAAGGTTCGTGTGGGGCAAGCTATGACTTCCCTCGGCTACGAGTCGGCAGACCATAGCAACGTGCCCTTCTACAAAGTCATTCCTTTGCAGGTTGCATAAACGGGCGATGTTAGGTCTGTGTTACCTCTGTGTTAGGTCTAAGGTAGGTGTGTTAGGAGTGACTAACACACCCACTTGCTTCAAAATCAAGTAATTACAATTTAATCATGTTAGGTCTTATGGAAAAACAGTTAGAATCTAAAAATATTCCTTATGGATATGCACTTTGTTTCAACGAAAGCTGTCCGTTGCGCGATACGTGCCTGCACTATCAGGCTTATCTGATGAAGTCTGAGAATCGGCTTGGCGGACCAGCCATCTATCCGAATGCCTGGAAGAATGGTCCATGTAAGCGTTACAACGAAGCCAAAATTGTACGGAAGGCGTGGGGTTTCACGCATATATATAATAATGTGCCACACTATCTGCGTGCAGAGGCTCGCCAAAAGGTCAGCAATTATTTCAGTAACGGCTGCGGCCCTTATTACCGCTACCATCATGGCGACAACAAGCTCTCGCCCCGTCAGCAGGCGGACATCATGGCTATCCTTGCCAAATACGGTAGCACCGACGGCTTGACCTTCGATCATTACGAAACCGATTGGGACTTCGACTGACCATATCAAAAAAGGCGCAGCCGTAATGGTTGCGCCTTCACTAAATGAAACAAAAGCAATCTTATACCTTTGTAAAATCTAACTATTAACTTTATCTAAGAACTTTCTTTCCGTTAACGATATAGAGTCCTTTTCCTGGATTCTGAACTTTTTGACCAGCGAGGTTGTATATCACCTCAGAAGTGTTTGATGAGGGATAGGCTGACAGTTCATGAACACCCGTGGTTTCTTTCTTTACGAGTACAATGTCGGTGAAGTTAAAGGCATTGCCGCCTTCCTTGTTGCACTGAACCATAAGCCTGTCAACGTCAGCCAGCTTTGCAGTCATATCAATGCCCTCAAGGCTGAGTTCTGCATACTCATTGGTCATGGTCATCGTGGTCTGATCACCCAACTTGCCGCCATCCCCCCACTTGGTAAGCACATTGATGACATAATCCGTGCGGTTGGCCTCCGAATAGAAGCAGATAGCCTTGTAGTCGCTCCAGTTGATGCCGTCAAAGGATGTCTTTGCTATCTCCAGGGTACTCCACTCGTCCATCCAGAAGTAACCTGTCCAGACGGTATTCTCATCGACATTGTCCTTGCCGTCGCCATACCATATCTTGGTGGCGGTGAAACCAGTACCGCAAATCTCCAGTCCATGATTCTTCAGACAAGCCAGCATGCCTGGAGTGATATACACCTCCATATTGTTCTGGTCTGCAAAGATTTTGTGCTCATAGCGAGTGCCGGGCAGCATGCCGCCGTTACTGTGCAATTCGATGACCTCACCTGTGGCGTCCTTAAATTCAACGACGATTTTCTGTCCTACCTGAGCGTCTGCAAACTTAGCAGCCTCGATAGTCAGTGTTTTAGACCAATCTACCGCATGCGTACCTTCCCACAGATCAGTAGCCATAGCGATAGAAGTAGTTGCCATCAGGCATAGGAGTAAAAATACTTTTTTCATATATAATTGTTTTTTTTTATTAATAGAAATCATTGACTGCGGAGGGTGATGTTTTCCGCAGTCAATGACAAATAGTTTTTACTGTACTCCCACCTTCACGTCGCTGACGGTGACGGTGCCTCCGTAGCTATTGATGCTCCAGCAATTCTTCTGGATGCCATAGATACGCTGTGTGCTGCATACATTGTCATTGATGTACATCACAACCACCGAGTTGTCGGTATAGATGTCTACCTTATAAGTGTTGTCTGCCGGGCGATAGAAGCCATAGCCGTCAGCACCGTCAATATATCCCTTACCCTCTGGACCTTCCTGCTCGAAGTTCACCTTACGTGCAGTACCATTCTCCTCGGGATTAACCATCATGGTGTAATACTTCTTGGCATCAGTATCACGGACAAATGATACACCAAACTTATCCGCGTCACCGGCAGTCTTCACGGTGAACGTGATGTGGTTGCAAGTGCCTAGACGGTTGTAGAGCACATAGGCACCCTCACCGCTCAGCGTGCCGTTGTTATACCCATTGCTGGCCATCACGTTGACAGGCTGCTGCTTCGTATACTTTGCTGCTATGGCAGGCACGGCGCCCAGCGTCAGCGTTCCGTCTTCATGCTGGATAATCTTGTGGCAAACTAGTGCACCACTCCAGTTGGGCTCACCATCGGCACCTACATTGATGTTCTTTTCGTGGATGTCCTTTCCCGAACGATACGGACTCCATCCCCAGATATAACGGTCTGTACCGTTGGAAGCCGTCTTGGCAGCATAAAACGCACGTGTGTCAAGTGTTCCCTCACGCCCTAGAGGACCGTCGGCAGGCCACTTAGGACCGCTGTTGAAGCAGTCTTTCAGCCCTTCCCATGACGTAGCCACCATGTACTTCACCTTACGGCTCCATGCAGCTCTGTTGCTCTGGCTGAACACGAGATACCAGTAGTTGCCCATCTTGAAGATGTCAGGACACTCCAGCATACGGTCCCAAATCATATTGAACATGCCCACATGCTCCCATGTCTTCATGTCGTTAGACTTGAACTCAGCAAACTTAGGATCACCGCCCCATGAGGGATAGGTAGAGATGACCATGTGGTAGACACCGTCATCGGTGGTGAAGATCTGCGGGTCACGGAAATCATTGCCCGAATAGCCATACTCCACTCCCTTGATCGACCACGCCACATCCTTGGTCCATGTCTTGAAGTCAGGCGACGTAGCGCGCAGCACGACCTCACGGCTGCTGCAATTGCCGTTATGTCCCGTATAATAGATATAGTACAGGCCTTCCTTCTCGTTATACACGGCGCAGCCAGTACCCAGAGCGGCATCCTGCGCATAGTCGTTGGTAGCCGTAGGCAACACCTCACCCATCGACTGGTAGTTAGCACCGTCTGTAGTCCTCAAGCCCCAGATGGGGTGGAAGCGGAACGGAGGGTTGTTGTCAAACTCCTGCAGATAGAGCACCTTGAACTCGCCGGCCTTTTTGTCATAGAAAGGCATCGGATCACCCACACGGCCAATTGCAGGCATGAAATAAGTATTGAATCCTGCATCATCAGTAGGTGCAAAGAAGGTGGTCGTTTCTGCCCAGTTCTTAGCAGGGTCTGGTCCGAAATCGTCGTCGCTGCATGCCATCAGCCCAGAGGCTGACAGCATGATTGCGAATACAGAATATATCGTTGTTTTCATAACTTTATTCATTGATAAAAATGTTAAACGCCATTATTTACTTTCCCGAAAGGTATTTGAAAGCATTACCTGTCATAATGCCTACATTCTCGTGGTAATATGACTCGTAAGGATTCGGAGAATACCAGTCATAGCAGCCCGAACCGAAGCAGATGATACCACCCTTTCCGAACGTTCCGTTGTAGGCAGGAGCCTCCCAGACGACGACGGCACCGTCACCGCCATGTCCCAGGGCCTTGCATCCTGTCTTTGCCTCCCAATCGGCAAAGCCGTTGAAGCTCCAGGCACCCCACTGAGATACGCAGTTGGATATCTTGTATCCTCCATCGGTAGTAATAATCTTGTCGTTACCACCTACGAGGTTCTGCCAGATGGGGTGAGAAGCGTCGTTGGGCAGGAAGCTCCACTCCTCACCGGCTTTGATGATATCACCACCGTCGTCACTGGCACCCCAGCAGTTGTTTGCACAGAGCTTATCCTTGACAGCACCCAGCGATGCAGCGAAGTTGACAGCCGCACGGCCCAGGATGAAGGCACCGCCGTTCTTATAGTAGTCAAGCAACTTGTTGCGGTAAGCCATTGCTGTCGAAGTGGCACCGGTCTCAAAGTCTGTCAGGTTCTCTGACGGCTGGTGCTGCCAGTGCCAGAAGATGACTTCACACTTCGAGAGGTCCATATTGGCCATATCGCCCCATGATACGAAGACAGACTGTTCAACGTTAGCAAGCATCCACTTACAAGCCTCCTGTTCCTCACCGACGAGGTCTTCTATCTTGGTAGCCTTGGCGCTGCCCAGGAAGATGGCCTTCGGAGCACTTACGGTCTGAATGGTAACCGTGTAGGTTGCTGTTGCCGTATTGTCCTTTACAGTATAGGTAACAGGATTGGTGAAGTCGGTTACCACGCCGCCCATAGGTGTGATGGTAGCATCTTCACTCAGTGTAATGGTAGGTATAATCTTGCTGACGTCAACAGTTGAAGGCAGGAATGCCGTAATCGTGTGCTCTTCGTCGTTGATGGTAGCCTTGTAGGTGTCGTTGATGATAAACGAGGTAATACGAGCCTCGTCGTTCTTCACGTTCACCGTCCAGTCCAGGAAGAGGTCTCCGTTAGTGACATGTAATGACTGGGCAGCCGAGAAGTCAGCCACCATACCGACAGCCATATTAGCCTGTGCGCCATTCGAGATGCCGAGCTTGGTAATCTTCATCTGCGACTTACCATTGAAGTCAACAGGAACTTTCACCTTGATGGTACGTTTTGACAGGTCTATAACACCTGTATAGGTGCCGTCGAGTTCAAACGATTCTACCATGCAATCGCCTGACAAAGCCAATCCGCTGACATTGTCACTTGAGCATGCTGTCAGTGCCATGACAGACATCAGAAATGCAAATGCAGAATATATTATTGTCTTCATAATTATCTTTTTTCTGGTTTTCATTGATTTTTACTTTCCCCAGTTGATGTTCTGGACATAATGGCCATTCGATGAGGATATCTGCTCATGAGGAATGGGAAGATACTCGTCGCGGTTCTGGGTGAATTGTGCTTCCCCGAGGTAAGACACGCGTTCTTTCTCCTTGGTGACATAACTGGTAATGACAGCAGGCGCGTCACCCCAGCGCACGAGGTCGAAGAAGCGTTCGCTCTCCAGAGCCATCTCCAGGCGGCGCTCCGTCTTTACAATCTTAATAGCCTCATCCTTTGAATAAGAACCGGTATAGGGCTTACAGTAAGGATGCACGCCGTAGCGGCTCTCATAGTCTGCTATCATCTGAGTGCTCTTGGCAGCACGCTCGCGCAGCTGGTTAACCAGCGGAATGGCCTGATCGCCCTGTCCGAGCTGTGCCAAAGCCTCGGCACGCATCAGCAGCACGTCAGCATAGCGGAAGACGATACGGTTCATCGGAGATGCCCAGTAGGAACCATGAATCAGGTATGAACCGATCAGGTCGGGGTCTACGTTGTGCTTCAAGGTGACGTAGTAGCCATAGATACCACCCGAACGGCTCCATGCCGGTGTTCTGTCCATGATATATTTCTTGTTGAACATATAAGGCAGACCGGTGATTCCTACGGTGAGGAACAGGCGTGGGTCAGCATTGTCAACGGTCATGTCGTAATTGGCATCGTTATAGTTGGCCATAGGCAGACCATCGGCATTGGTCTTGAATGAGTTGACCAGGTTCTGCGTAGGCTTGTAGAAGTCGCAGCCGCCATCGGTCACGTCAGGAATATTCGGTACGATCAGTCCGTAGCTCCAGTTCAGGTTACCGTATGTAGAACCGTCGTTGATAGAGTACTGGATGGCCCAGATGCTCTCCATGCCGTTCTCATACTGGGTCTCAGGACGGAAGTTGTTATGGAAGTCTTTCTCCAGACCATAGCCTCCTGCCTCATAGATAGCGGGAGCTGTGTATTCTACCACTTTCTTCAGATCGTCCTGGTTGATGCTGGTCACCTGGTTGGTGTTGGCATCATCCTGGCGATAAGCCTTGTAGAGATAGATCTTTGCCAGGAAGGCAGCGGCGGCAGCCTTGGTGGGACGGCCCTTGTCGGCTTGCTTCACAGGCAGATTGGCATAGGCTTCTTCCACTTCCTTGGCAATGAGAGCCCAACCCTCGTCGTTGTTATATTCGCGGTTCGACAGCGTGTTGTACTGCTCCTCTGACATGTTGGCATCCATCACGAAGGGAATGTTCTTGTAGAGTCGCTTCAGCAGGAAATGAGCATAGGCACGCAGGAACTTCATCTCTGCCATGCGCTGAGCCTTCAGCTGATAGCTGTCATCGCACTTCTCAATCACGGCAATGGCAGTGTTCACACGTGAGAGTGTCTTGTACAGACGCACCCACATATCGTTGATGTTCCAGTTAGTGGTCAGCACACCCTTCTCCACCTCCAGCTGGTGGAACACGTCACCGTCGTTGGTCGACGAACCGCCTTTGTAGGCATCGTCACTGCGCACGTCGAAGTTCCACATGGAGAACGAAGAGTTGATATCCTCGGCAGTGGTGAAGATAGCATAGGCTGAGATTACCAGGTTGTCTACCTTATCAGGGGTATTGACCTCGTTATCCGAGAGCGTACCCTGCGGCTTCTGATCATCCAGGAAGTCAGAGCAAGCGGTCAGTCCGCAAACCACACAAGCGGTACAGATGATATTCAATATCTTTTTCATATAGCTTTCGTTTTTAGAATGATACATTAAAACCAAATGTCACGTTAAGAGGGATAGGATAGCCGAAGAGCGGATTCTCAGGGTCTACACCTGTAAACTTCTTGCTCTTGATGGTCAGCAGGTTCTGAGCAGAGACATAGGTGCGAATCTTGGTGATGTGCAGTTTCTCTGTCAGCGACTTCGGCAGGTTGTAACCCAGCTGTATGGTGCGCAACTTCAGGTATGAACCATTTTCTACATAGTATGACGAGAAGCGTTTCTCGTTATTATTATCGTAAAGTGACAGGGCGGGAATGTTGGAACCGTAGTTCGCGGGCGTCCAAGCGTCCAGCACGCGGTCTCCCTTGTTCAGATAGGCCACGTTCACACCGGCCCAGAGGTCTGTCTGTACTTTGTATCCGCCATTCGTGTCGTCACCGGGTTTTACGGTGGTCAGTGCGTCAACACCCTGAACACCCTGCCAGAACATGGTGAAGTCGAAGTTCTTGTACTGCAGGTAGATGTTCAGACCGTAGGTGAAGTCGGGTGTCGGATCGTATATCCAGTCCTGGTCGGCCTCGTTGATGATACCGTTGCCGTCAATATCCTTGAAGCGCATACGACCAACGGCAGCACCTTCCTGGGTGGCGTGGTTGTCAACCTCTTCCTGGCTCTTGAAGATACCGTCATAGATATAGCCCACATACGAGTTGATGGGGTGACCTACGACACTCTTCACGCCGCTACCGCCGAAGGTTCCCTTCGAGGCGATGGTCTCGGGCAGCTTGGTAACCTTGTTGCGGTTAGTGCTGATGTTACCGGCAATGTCGTAGCTGAAGTGGCCCTTCGAACCACGATAGCCCACATTGAATTCAAAACCTTTGTTCTCTACCTCGCCGGCATTGATCCACTTGGAACTGCCTTCACCCATGATACCGATACCGGGCATGAACACCAGGATGTCCTTGGTTTTCTTGTAGTACCACTCGAACGATCCGTAGAGTGAGTTGTGGAACAGTCCGAAATCAAAACCGAGGTTGGTCTGCGTGGTGGTCTCCCACTTGATGTCGTCGTTGCCTAACTGGTCGCGCTTGAAACCTGAGTCAAGGGTGTGACCGCCGTTCGTTCCCTGGATATCGTAGCTCGTACCGTAGCTCTGTCCACCGAACTGGGCTTCACCGTAGTTGGCTTTATAGATGGTGTAGCGGGCTATATTGGAAATCTCCTGGTTACCGGTCTGACCCCATGAGGCACGCAGCTTCAGGTTGTCAAGCCATTTCTTGGTAGGCTCCATGAACTTCTCCTCAGAGATGCGCCAACCGGCACTGACTGACGGGAAGGTACCATACTGGTTGTTCTTACCGAAACGGCTGGAACCGTCACGGCGTACCGTTACGCTGGCCAGGTATTTGTCGTTGTAGGTGTAGTTGATCTTACCGAAGAACGACACGAGTGAGAAACCGTCGCCAGAACCGAAGGCCTGCTGACGGCCTGAACCTGCATCCGGCCACATATAGTCGGGAGTCAGTACGGCATACTCGTAGCGCTTACCTGAGAAGTATTCGTTGTCCTGGCGGTTCAGCTCCATACCCACCAGTGCGTCGGCACGGTGCTTACCGATTTCCAGGTTATAGGTGGCTATGGCGTTCCACATCCACTTCATCCAGTGCTCTTGCTTGGCCTCGACGGCATTGTCGCTGTTGGCCACGTTACCGTTCTTGACAGGATAGGTGAAGAAACGCTGCTTCTTCTGTGCATAATCAATACCGAAGGTGGTCTTCAGCGTCAGGTTCTTGATAGGCTGCAAGCTGATGAACACGTCGCCGAAGGTACGCCAGTAGGTGTATCGGTTGTCCTTGATGCGGTCGAGCACTTCTACCGGATTCTCACGGTCAGAATAGCTGCCGGTCAGGTTAGCAAATTCGCCTTTCGTATTATAGATAGGGAACGAGGGGTTGTACTGCAGCACATTGCCGAGGAAACCGCCAGGGGCCGAAACCTCGCTGGTACGGTTCAGCGTGAAGTGCTCACCGATGGTCAGCATGTCGCCAAACAGCTTGTAGTCGGCATTCATACGTGCTGAGAAGCGTTCGAAGTCGGTATTCTTGATGACACCGAGGTTCTTGTAATAGCCCAGTGAGAAGAAACTTGAACCGCGCTCCGAGCCGTTGCTCACGCTGACGTTGTAGTTCTGAATGACACCGGTGCGGGTGGTCTCCTTGAACCAGTCCGTGTCTGATGCGGGAATCGTGTTGGCGTCGTCCAGGTATTTCTGCATGGTCACCTTGTTCAACTGCGGGTTGCCGTTCTGGTCGTACTGCCAGTCGAAGTGGTAACCCAGCGAATTGTTGTTGGGGTTCACACCGTCGTTGACATTGGCCTGCCAGAATGCGCGTCCCCACTCCTCGGCGTTCAGCACCTTCATGCGGTGGGCATACGTCGAGATGGCCAGACTGGCATCCAGATTCACCTTCACCTGTCCGCTCTTGCCACGCTTGGTGGTGATGATGATCACACCGTTGGCAGCGCGCGAACCGTAGATAGAGGCTGAGGCGGCATCCTTCAGTACCTGGATGCTCTCGATGTCGTTACCGTTCAACTCGTGCATGCCGGACTTCGTGGGCACACCGTCGATGATGTACAGCGGGTCGTTGTCGTTCAGCGTTCCGACACCACGGATGCGGACGGTAGCAGCACCTGATGGTGAACCGTCTGCCGAGATGTTCATACCCGGTACACGACCTTGCAGGGCCTTCATCGGGTTGTTCTCGTTCTGCTTGGCCATCTCGTCTACGCTGACCGTTGAAATGGCACCGGTCAGGTCAGCCTTGCGCTGGGTGGTATAACCTGTCACCACCACTTCCTGCAACTGCTTGCTGTCTTCCTTCAGCGTGACCTGCATGTCGTTCTGGGCAGGCAGCTCCTGCGTCAGGTAGCCCACATAGCTGAACACCAGGGTTGCGCCCTGCTTGACTTTCAGCTTGAAGTTACCGTCGAAGTCGGTCACCGTACCATTGGAGGTACCTTTCTCCATCACAGTAGCACCGATGACAGGACCCAGAGCATCGACTACTGTTCCCGTAATCTCCTGTTGCGCGTACATCATGGTACACATGGTCAGCATCAGGAAACTCAGAAATCGTCTTTTTGAGACGCTTGCTAATGCAAGAATGAATCTTTTTTGTTTCATTTGCTTTGTTAAATTGGTTAGTAAAAATAATCATTTCGGTTGCAAAGGTAACCAACTAACGCGCATGGATGTATCAAATATCGTTCACAGAACGTTAAAAATGATACATGAAACAAATTTTGATTAAAAAGGCTTTTTCGTTGAATTCTTTATTTTTCCCTAATCTCTCCCGGCAGTTTCCCATATTCCTCCTTGAAGCACTTCGAGAAATAGCCCGGTGTGTTGAATCCCACCTCAAAGGCAATCTCCGCCACCGTCTTGGTGGTAGAACCCAACAGTACGTAGGCTTCCTGCAGGCGCATCTTTCGCAGCAGTTCCACCGGTGTCACACCAGTGATGGCTTTCACTTTGCGGTACAGCTGCACCCTGCCCAGTCCCATTTCCTCGCCCAGTTCCTCCATCTTCAGGTTCGGGTTCGACATATTCTTGCGGATGGCTTCGTTCAGCTGTTCGGCAAACAGCGTGTCCTGCTTCTTAGGGGCAGGGAGCTTCTCTTGCGGCGTACTGAATATCTCCGCCACCTTACGACGGTTGGCATCGGTATAGAACAAAAGCTGTTCCTCGTTCATCATCTGTCGCTGACGGATAGTCTTGCGCGTTTGAAGATAGGCTCTCCATACCATCGCGATGGCCATCATCAGTACTATAATCGTTATCACACTACCCACAAGCATCTTACGTTGCACGTTGTACCATCCAAAATACTGCTCCAACTTGTCCTGAACAATAATGAGATCTTTGTTCTGTGCCATCATCTCCCTACTGTTCAAATCTATCAAGTTCACATTCTCTGGCGTCACCAATATGCCTTTCAGGGCATTTTCACGCTCATAAGGATGACCTGTAAGAATATCCAAAGCCAGTTTCACTATCTTATCACCATGCGTCGGATATACATAAGTGCCTACTTGATGGCCAAACTGTACATATTCAATACCCTCTCCTGGTAATCCGTCAATACCGATAATCTTTATCCTACCCTCTATGTTCTGTTCTACAACGGCCTTATAGACACCTGTTGCCATACCATCGTTATGACAGAACACGATATCAGGCACTTCGCCAGTCTTTATCTGTTCCTCAACAATACGACATGCCTCGTCCGAGGTCCAGTCGGCTTGCTTGCAGACATATTTTAGTTCTGGGTGTGCAACCATTACTTTGGAAAATCCCTCGTGGCGCTCTTGTGCTGGTGATGTACTCATGGCACCCGTGATTTCCATCACAAACCCACCTCCAAGACTTAGGGCATATTCACCCATCGTCCGTCCTGCCTCCACATTGCTGCCACCAATAAAGGCCGTATAGTCATCTGTTGTCGCCTTACGGTCGAAATAAATCACAGGAATTCCCTTCTTCCTCACATTTGCTATCACATCAGCCAATTGGTTTGCCTCATTAGGTGCCACCACCAACAAGTCAATGCCACTACTGACCAGGCTGTCTATCTGCTTTATTTGTCGTTCCGTATCATCGTAAGCACAAGCTATGCTTACCTCAGCGGTCTGCTCATACAAATGCTGAGCAGCCAGCATCTCATTGTTCACCTTCTCGCGCCATTGGCCCGCACCACACTGTGACACACCAATTCTATACGTCTTCTCCTCATTACAAGCCGTCAACAAGGTCAACGCAGCCAACAAATATAATAATGTACGTCCGACTGTTTTCATCTGTATCTATAGTTTTCGACCCTGCAAATATAATAAAAAAAACTGGAACATCACAAAAAAAACACTCCAGTTTTTGCAGAAAACTAACAAACTATTACTAACTTATCACGCTGACCAGCCAAATAGGACAAATTAAGCTTGTATTCGTCATAATTATGAAATGAACAAATCGAAGATCATTCCTACTATCAAGAAGTGGTTGCTGATGATTTCCATGTCTTTGGGAATCGGAGGCTATTTCCTTATCCTTGCCCTCGACCTGGGACAGGAAACCAATCATCAAATAGCGACGGTGGTAACCAATATGCTGCCGTATCTGCTTTTTGTGATGCTGTTTTTGGAGTTCAGCAAGATAGAGCCTCGCGATTTGTTCCCCAAGAAATGGCTGTGGATGGTTTTTGCCTTCCAGATAGTCATGGCGTTTGTCACGATAGCCATCCAAAAGTATGGGTGCATGCCACAATGGACAACGGCCATGTGGAACGGCTGGCTTGCCAGTATGCTCAGTCCTACCGCCACAGCCGTTGCCGTCATGTCGTCGAAATTGGGGGGAAAGGCAGCAAGCGCTACTACATACGCCGTATTATCTTCACTATTGGCGGCTTGTGCCATCCCGTTGATATTCCCATTGGCCTCTCCCCAAGCTGCAGGCTTGTCATTTTGGATGCTCTTCACGAAAATCTTCGCAAAGGTATTCCCTGTCATCATCCTCCCCTTGATGATATCACTCTCGCTCAGAAAGTTGGCACCAAAGGCGCATGACTTCATAGCGCGCTTTGCCAAAGACAGGTCGTTTTATCTATGGTCTGTATGCATCATGGTAAACACAGCCCAAGTTATCCGTTTGATTTTCGGAGGAATAGCAAACGGATGGGTCGTATGTATCTATGTGGTATTTGGCGGATTCATATCTGCCCTGAACTTTATAGTTGGCAAGAAGTTCGGCACCCTGTGCGACGACCGAATCAGTGCAGGTCAGAGTCTCGGACAGAAAAACACCATCCTTGGCATCTGGATGGCTATGACATTCCTTGACCCAGCTTCAGGTATCATCGTGGGTGCTTATATGCTTTGGCAGAATGTCTTCAATTCACTACAGCTTACCTATCCGAAGTTGAGATAAGACACAAATACAATGGCGGTGAAGTTGAAGGGATTGCCGCCTTCTTCATTCCCACCTTGGGAAAAAATATTCCCAGCCTGGGAAGAAAAACTGCATTTTATACAAACCTTTTCTTGAACCAGAGGCCAAAGACTGGATCTGTAAGATGCAATTGCTGCATTTCAGAATAGACAAGATCGCGTTCGATAAGAGCATCTCGTAATCGAACCATATTTGATGGGCTTCCTAAATCGAACATTGAGCGGACGCGTTTCTCATTATAGCCCGAATGTATGCCTGACACAATAGCTT
>Ga0256407_10008735_pt1 | contig 14750 bp, 9 predicted proteins | sample RumenRJG_04DNA_FD_193489 | JGI IMG/M metagenome (GOLD analysis project Ga0256407, IMG submission 193489) | Bovine rumen microbial communities from Lethbridge, Alberta, Canada - RJG_04 | ecosystem: Host-associated > Mammals > Digestive system > Stomach > Rumen | place: Canada: Alberta | collected... | reverse complement strand
GTTACCAGGTGGGCGACGTGCTCTTCAACATTGTCATCACCGGCATCGCCAACGTGATATTCACCATTGTGGCCCTGTATACCGTAGACCGCTGGGGCCGCCGCTCGCTGATGCTCTTCGGCGCAGGAGGCCTGGGTATCATCTACCTGATTCTCGGCACCTGCTACCACCTGCACATCACCGGTTTCTTCATGGTGGTGCTGGTAGTGGCTGCCATCGCCTGCTATGCCATGTCGCTGGGTCCGGTGACCTGGGTGCTGCTCTCCGAGATATTCCCCAACCGCGTGCGGGGCGTGGCGATGGCCACTTGCACCTTCGCCCTCTGGGTGGGTTGCTGCACCCTCACTTTCTCGTTCCCCTCACTGAACGCCCATCTGGGCAGTAGCGGAACCTTCTGGATTTACTCACTGATATGCTTCTGCGGCTTCGCATTCTTCCTGAGGCGGTGCCCCGAGACCAAGGGCAAGTCGCTCGAGGAGCTCAGCAAGGAACTGGTGAAAGAGTGAGTCAGGTGTTCAGGAGTTCAGAAGTTCAGAAGTTCAGGAGTTCAGACAATAGTCTTCTGGTTTATTGACCTCTGTAAAAGAATACTTTAGTAATGGTCGCTGCGCTCAAAATCGAAGAAAAATCTGAATTAAAGGTGGGTTCTAAAAATTCCCACGAAAATAGTAAGTAAAATATATGATTTACGTTTTGTCATCTTTTCGGCCCTTTGCGGCACATACAGCCAGCTTCTTCGGTCACATAGCCCGCTATGTTCCCTCATCAGCTGACAGTCTGCACTCGCAAATCATCCGAAAATCCGACAAAGCCAATTTTTAGAACCCACCTAAAATCTTTAAAAATCTTAACAGAATAACGCATGTAAAGGTATTGCAAGATTTTCCCAAAGATTTTGAAAGATTTTAAGCGTAGCGACCCATAAAAAGAATGATAAATCTCAATTATCGTGCAAACCGAATGCAGATAAAAGCTTGCTTTTAATATGCTGAGGTGCAGCCGACAATCAAGCGAAGCTTAAATCTCAAACATCAAATCTCAAACCTCAAATCAAAATCATGGTAAAAGTATGGAGAGAGTTGGTGAGCATACCAACCTATGCCATTGGGCAAGCAGAGAAAAATCCCATTTTTTTGGAGAAGCGCGTCTACCAAGGCTCGTCGGGCGTGGTGTATCCCTACCCCGTGATAGAGTCGATCAGCGACACGAAGGAAGACAAAGATTACCTGGCCATCTGGCTCGAGAACGAATACATCAAGGTGATGATACTGCCCGAGTTGGGCGGTAGGGTGCAGATGGCCTACGACAAAATCAAGGAACGTCATTTCGTGTATTACAACCACGTGGTGAAACCCGCTTTGGTGGGCCTCACCGGTCCGTGGATCAGCGGTGGCATCGAGTTCAACTGGCCCCAACATCACCGTCCATCGACCTTCATGCCCGTCGACACCACCATTGCCGACAATGCCGACGGTTCGGTGACCGTATGGGTGAGCGAGATGGAGAAGATGTTCCACCAGAAAGGTATGGCCGGCTTCACCCTGCGTCCCGGCTGCGCCTACCTCGAAATCAAGGGCGTGCTCTACAACCGCACCGACGTGCCCCAGACCTTCCTTTGGTGGGCCAATCCCGCCGTAGAGGTTAACGACTACTACCAGAGCGTGTTCCCACCCGACATCAATGCCGTGTTCGACCATGGCAAGCGGGCCGTCTCGTCATTCCCCATCGCCACTGGCACCTACTACAAGATGGACTACTCGGCCGGAGTGGATATCTCCAACTACAAGAACATCAAGGTGCCCACCTCGTACATGGGCGTCAACTCGAAATACAACTTCGAGGGCGGCTACGAGAACGACAGCCGGGGTGGCATGCTGCATGTGGCCTCGCACCATTTCTCGCCCGGCAAAAAGCAGTGGACCTGGGGCAATGGCGACTTCGGACGCGCCTGGGACCGCAACCTCACCGACGAGGCCACGCCCGAGGAGGCGTCACGGTGGCATCTCGACCGTCAGGGCTTCCGACCTTACATCGAGCTGATGGCCGGCGTGTATACCGAGAACCAGCCCGACTTCAGTTGGCTCATGCCCTACGAGGAGAAACGCTTCACGCAGTATTTCATGCCCTACCGCGAACTGGGTGTGGTGAAGCAAGCATCGAAAGACCTCGTGATGAACATCGAGCCTGCCAGCGAAGGGAAAGTGGAACTCAAAATCTTCGCCACCTCGATGCAGGAGGTGCGCGTAGTGCTGAGCAACGACGACGGCACCATCTACTACGACCAAGTGGTGACCATCAGCCCTGAGACCCTGCTCGACGAGCGCATCGACGTGAAAGACTGTCCATTCGGCCAACTCACCCTCGACATCCAGAAGACCTTCGCCTATGGCACACGCAGCGTGCTGCAGTGGCATGCCGAACCCGACGACATCCGTCCCATCCCCGACAGCGCCGAGGCCGCCCTGCTGCCCGAGCAGGTGAAGACCAACGAACAACTCTACCTCACCGGACTGCACCTGGAGCAGTACCGCCACGCCACATGGAAGGCCACCGACTACTATGAGGAGGCCCTGCGCCGCGACCCCGACGACATCCGCTGCCTGAACGCCATGGGACTGTGGTACATCCGCAAGGGACGGTTCGCCCAGGCCGAGGAATACCTGCGCAAGGCCGTGAGACTCTCGATGAAGCGCAACCCCAACCCCTATGACGGCGAACCCATCTACAACCTCGCCCTCGCCTTGAAATACCAAGGCAAAACCGACGAGGCCTACGAACGATTCTGGAAAGCCACATGGAACAAGGCATGGGCCGATGCCGGCTACTTCGAGGCCGCCAAAATCTCCGTGGCGCAAGGCCGTTACGAGGATGCCCTCGACGAAATCGACCGCTGTCTGGACAACAACTGGCACAACCACAAGGCCCGTGCGCTGAAGGCCTCCATCCTGCGCCTGCTCCATGCTCCCGCCGAAGAGAGGGCCGCCTTTATCGACGAGAGCCTGGGTTTCGACCGCTTCAACTACGGTTGCCGCTACGAGCAATACCTGCTCACCGGCGACGGGCAACAACTCGCCGAGATGAGAGCGATGCTGCGCCAAAGCAACGACAACTACGACGAACTGGCCCTCGACTACGTGCAGGCCGGCATGACCTGCACTGCCATCGACATCTGGCGCATCGCCATCGACGAGAAAGCCACCAGTGCGATGACCTATTACTATATGGGCTATGCCTGCCGACTGACCGACCCTGTAGAGGCCAATGCCCTCTTCGAGCAAGCCGAGCAGACCGACAGCAGCTACTGCTTCCCCAACCGACTGGAAGCCATCCTCGCATTGCAACACGCCATCATCGTGAATCCCGACGGAGCCAAGGCCCACTATTACCTGGGCTGCCTCTACTACGACAAACGGCAATACGACCTGGCCATCGACCACTGGAAAGCCTCGGCCAAACTCGATGCCCAATTCCCCACCGTGTGGCGGAACCTGGCCCTCGCCCTGTTCAACAAATGCGACGAGCAGGAAAAGGCCGTGGAGTATATGGAGCGCGCCTTCGCCCTCGACACCGCCGACGCCCGCATACTGATGGAGCTCGACCAACTCTACCGCCGCATGCAATATCCGCATGCCATGCGCCTGGCGCTCCTGCACGACCATCAAGAGCTCGTAGAGCAGCGCGACGACCTACTGCTCGAGGAGATTACCCTGCTCAACCAGACCGGAGAGTATGAAAAGGCGATGCACTTACTCGACACCCATCACTTCCATCCCTGGGAAGGAGGCGAAGGCAAGGTGACAGCCCAATACCAGACCTGCAGGGTGGAACAGGCCAAGGCCATCCTCCTGGACAACGACACCCCCACCTCCGAGCAACTCGACAAGGCCATCGGTCTGCTGCTGGAATGTCTGGAATATCCCCACCATCTGGGAGAAGGCAAACTGTATGGTGCCCAAGAGAACGACTTCCACTATTTCCTTGGCTGTGCCTACCAGATGAAGGGCGACGAGGCGAAAGCCCGCGCCTATTGGGAGGAAGCCACCAAAGGTCCCCAGGAGCCCGCCGCCGCCATGTACTACAACGACACCAAGCCCGACAAAATTTTCTACCAAGGCATGGCCCTGCTGCGGCTTGGCCGGCGCGACGAGGCCAACGGCCGCTTCTACAAACTCGTGAACTTCGGCAAGCAGCACATCTTTGAGAAGCAGGTGATGGACTATTTCGCCGTGTCGCTGCCCGACCTGCTCATCTGGGAAGACTCTCTCGACCGCAAGAACCAGATTCACTGCAAATACATGCTCGCCCTGGGCTACTACGGACTGGGCGAGAACGACAAGGCCCTGCGCTATCTGGCCGAGGTGGAACAGCTCGACATCAACCACCAGGGCGTGCAGGCCTTGCGAACCCTGGTGAGGGAATGATTTCTTGGAGTGAAGGCTATAGCTATATGGGCTTGATGGGCTTGATGGGCAGGATGGGCTTAATGGGCTTGATGGGCATAATGGGCTTGATGGGTGCTGGCTATGATAAAGTCTGAACTCCTGCAACTCCTGAACTCCTGTAACTCCTTATAATTATTCACATGGAATATATCACACATTATCACAGCAGGTTGGGTGGGATTACCCTTGCCAGCGATGGCACCCTGCTGACTGGCCTGTGGTTCGAGGGACAGAAGTATTATGAATCGATTCTTGACCCTGAGCACGAGGAGCGCCACGACCTGCCTGTATTCGATGCTACACGACAGTGGCTCGACATCTATTTCAGCGGTCGGGTGCCCCAGTTCGTTCCTCCACTCGAGATAAGAGGGAGCGCGTTCCGCAGGCGTGTGGGCGAGGTGATGCTCACGATACCCTATGGACACACCATGACTTATGGCGACATCGCCCGCATCATCGCCCAAGAGCGGGGAATGGCGTCGATGTCGGCCCAGGCCGTCGGCGGTGCAGTAGGCCACAACCCTATCTCACTCATCATTCCCTGCCATCGCGTGGTGGGTGCCAATGGGGCGCTGGTGGGATATGCGGGAGGAATAGAGAGAAAAGCCGAATTGCTCAGGATGGAAAGGCTGGTGAGGAATACGTGATGATGCTAAAGGCTCGGTAATGCAAAAAAAATCTTCGATTTGTTTTGCATTGCGCTCAGTATTTTTTAACTTTGCCGAACTCGGCAAAGTTATACAGCTGATGTAGCGACGCTAAGGCTGATTAACGACGCTAAAAGCTGATGTAGCGACGCTAAAAGCTGATGTAGCGGCGCTAAAGGCTGATTAGCGGCGCTAAGGCTGATTAGCGGCGCTAAAGAGAAAAAGATCATCCAACATTCATGAAAATCAACCATATGACTAGAAGAACACTATTGACGATGCTTGCGGCTTGTGCCTGTATGACCATGGTGGCACAAGTGAAACAACCCGCCATTCCCCGCGATGCGGCATTGGAAGCAAAGATTGAGAAAACCCTCTCGAAGATGACCCTCGACGAGAAGATCGGGCAGATGCTCGAACTGAACCTCGACGTGATGGGTAAAATGAGCATGGAGAATGCCAAGGTGGACCGTGACAAGGTGCGCCAAGTGATGCAACAGTACGGCACACCCGAGAAAGAGACAGAAGCCCTGCTCAAGATGACCGACCAGCAGATTATCGACCGACTGGGCAACTATCCCATTGACATCTACCAAGGCGACACCAAGCGCGTGTGGAAACTCAACGAGACCATGCTTGACACCTTGATTTCGAAATGGAAAGTGGGTTCGATACTGAATGCCCCCGGCACCCGTGCCCCCAGTGTGGCCCAGTGGCAGGAGTGGATTGGGCTCATCCAGAAGAAATCGATGAAGTATCTCGGCATCCCCGACATCTATGGACTCGACCACAACCACGGTGTCACCTATACCCAGGGCGGCACCCTCTTCCCCCAGCCTATCAACATCGCAGCGACGTTCAACACCGAGTTGGCCCGCACCGGTGCTGAAATCACCGCTTATGAGAGCCGCGCCTCCAACTGTCCGTGGGTGTACAACCCCGTGGTAGACCTGGGCCGCGACCCCCGCTGGGCCCGTATATGGGAGAGTTTCGGCGAGGACGCCATCGTGAACTCCCGTATGGTGGAGGCAGAGATCAAGGGTTATCAGGGCGACGATCCCAACCATCTTGGTCCGTACCACGTGGGCACCAGCACCAAGCACTACTTCGCCTATGGCGCTCCCTGGACGGGCAAGGACCGCACCCCCGCCTACATCTCGCCCCAGATGCTCCGCGAGAAGTATTTCGAGCCCTTCAAGGCAGCCGCCCTTGCCGGCACGCTGACGATGATGGTCAACTCGGCCTCGGTGAATGGCGTGCCCCTGCATGCCAGTTACGAGTACCTCACCCAATGGCTGAAAGAAGACCTGCAATGGGACGGCATGCTCGTGACCGACTGGGCCGACATCAACAACCTCTTCACCCGTGAGAAGGTGGCCAAGGACAAGAAAGACGCCATCCGCATCGCCATCAATGCCGGCATCGACATGTCGATGGACCCCTACAGCGTGGAGTTCTGCGTCCTGCTGAAAGAACTTGTGCAGGAGGGCAAGGTGCCGATGTCGCGCATCGACGATGCCGTGCGTCGCATCCTGCGCGTGAAATACCGCCTGAACCTCTTCGACAAGCCCAACACCGGTGGCAAGGGATATGAGAAATTCGGTTCGGATGAGTTTGCCGCCAAGTCGCTGCTGGCCGCCGAGGAGTCGGAAGTGCTGCTGAAGAACGAGGGTGGCATCCTCCCTCTCGCCAAAGGCAAGAAGATTCTGCTCACCGGTCCCAACGCCAACCAGATGCGCTGTCTGCACGGTGGTTGGAGCTACACTTGGCAAGGGTCGAACGCCGAGGACCTGTCCGAAAAATACAACACCATCTACGAGGCCCTCTGCAACAAGTTCGGCAAGGAGAACATCATCCTCGAGCAAGGCGTGACCTATAAGGAAGACGGAGCCTACTACGACGAGAACGAGCCCCAGATAGGCAAGGCCGTGGCTGCCGCCTCGGGTGCCGACATCATCATTGCCTGCATCGGTGAGAACTCCTACACCGAGACCCCGGGCAACCTCACCGACCTCTGGCTCTCATCGAACCAGCGCGACCTAGTGAAGGAACTTGCCAAGACCGGCAAGCCCATCGTGCTCGTGCTGAACGAAGGCCGTCCGCGCCTGATTGCCGACATCGAGCCGCTGGCCAAGGCCGTGATTGACATTCTTATCCCTGGCAACTACGGTGGCGACGCCCTGGCCAACCTGTTGGCCGGCGATGCCAATTTCTCGGGCAAGATGCCCTACACCTATCCGCGTGAGATCAACTCGCTCAACACCTACGACTACAAGGTGAGCGAGGAGGTGGGCACGATGGCCGGAGCCTACAACTACGACGCCAAGGTGTCGCTGCAATGGCCCTTTGGCTATGGCATGAGCTACACCACCTACGAATACAGCAACCTGCGAGTGGACAAGACCCGTTTCACTGCCGACGACGTGCTCACCGTGAGCGTCGACGTGAGGAACACGGGCAGCAAGGCCGGTAAGGAGTCGGTGCTGCTCTACAGCAGCGACCTTGTGGCCTCTGTCGTTCCCGACAACCGCCGTCTGCGCGACTTCACCAAGATTGAGTTGCAGCCTGGCGAGACGAAGACTGTCACCTTCCGTCTGCCTGCCAAGAGTCTCGCCTTTGTGGGTGCCGACTGCAAATGGGTGCTGGAGGAAGGCGACTTCATGCTGAAGATTGGCAACCAGACCACCAACGTGACCTGCAGCGAGACGAAGAAATGGGACACGCCCAACATCTGATGCCTGCCCCACGCCACCTCGCCGCAATCCCCCTGCAGTAAAGAACGACAAAGGGTGTGCCTACCAAACGGTTGACACACCCTTTGTCATTGGGCGAAGCCCAGTGTGAATCAATATTCCCAAGCGTAGATCCAGTAGTCGACCTGAAGGGTCATCATCACCGAACCGATCTCTCTGACCACATAATACTGCACGCTCTCGCCTCCGAACATACGGATGTAAAGTTCCAGTCCCTCGTTGGTGGCCACGATGCATTGCAACTCGGGCACATGTTCCATAAATGAGCCTCCGTCGTCGACGAACCATATCGATTCGCCGTTCTTATACTCACGTGGCTTCGTGTCGCCATGAAACTCCCAAGCCGATGCCACGTCGCCCTCGGCCAGGCAGACGAGCGCTGCCAGGGCGTCGCCATCCTTGTTCTCAAACTGCACGAGATAGAACGAACGCTCTGCCTCGTCGACCGAAGCCAACCACTGCGAGTCGACGACACGCCGGCCACCATAATACGTGCTGATCATCTTGCAAACGTCGCTGCTGGCCTTCTGTTTCGGTTCTCCATCCTTCCAACGGCTGAACTGCAGCACATTATGGTCGGTGAAGAAATCATTGGTGACGATCCATGGGCACATTTCCTCGTTGGCATATCCCCTGAACATCTTGGCCACCACAGCAGGCTTGACGAGTTTGAAATCATAGACCATCTCGTCTAAAATCGTGTCGTTACTCTCGCCCTTGTTCACCTTGCGGTTTTGCTTGACGAACCTCACCTCATTGACATGAGGTTTGAACATCATCTGGTTGTAGCGTCGGATGTTGCTTAATTTCTCCGAGTAGTCGGTCACGGCAGAAAAGCTGTTGTGCTCCTTGTCGACATACCTCACTGGCAGCGGGCGCTTGGAGAGGGTAATGTCGCGGCTGTGTGTGGCATAAGAAAGCAGTCTTGGGAGGCTTTCCCAATAGATGTCCTCGGGCACCACACCGCTGAAGACTTTCGCTTTGACATCGTTGCCCTGGGGGGTGTACATCACCTTCATGCTCTCATCCCATGTGGAGACGACCAGTGCGTATTTCACCGCACCCGCCTCGCTGCTGGGCATCACACAGTATTTCTGGGGCAGTTGGCCGGCATTGTTCCTGAGGCCCTCAAATCGGGTTATAATGCTCTGGCAGCGGTCGGCATACCAACTGGTGGCCACAGTCTGCGCCTCATAGTCATCGTCGTTGGTCATGGCCAAAGCGGGAGAAGTCATGGTCATTGTCAGCAGCATGACCGCAACGTAGGCAAAAAATCGATTCATCATCATAGTTGTAAGTGTTTTTAATTTAGTTTCTGCAAAATTACTTTTTATTTCGGATTTTGCAACAAGAATGTGCACAAATAAGACCATTTAGCCCCAAAATAAGGAAAAAGGCACGCCATTCGTTTGGCGTGCCTGTAATCAGAAAATGTAAAATCAGGATTAAAAGATGATTTGAAAAGTTTATTTCACAGAGAACTTATATCCCACCATGAGTTGTCCGACGACGTTGGTGTAGTCCTTTTTGTCGACAGCCTTGAGCAGACCTGGAGAGGAGCGAAGTTCCACCGACAAGCGTCCGAAATCATAGGAGACGCCAATGGGCAAGCATAGGTCGAACGACTTATAGGCGTGATCGAAAGAGGAACGATCGTATGCGCCCTGTGGTGTATCCATCTTCGTATTATCGCGAACTTTGAACGCTGGTTGCAGGAGTTCAGACAATAGTCCGAATTCACCTCATATGGCGAATCAAGTCGATCTACCTTATAAAATATTTCTTCCCGTTTTTGATGAGGAGGCCCTTGGCGGCATTGCTCACACGCTGTCCGTTCGAGTTATAGACGGGCTGGTTGTCTATGGACCTTGATTCATTCTCGATTCGCCCGACCTCGCCCGGGTCGTCATCTGTCAGGGCAACGATGTTCATGAAGCCATTCCATGGAGAGGTGCTCATATAGTCGTTGATGGAAGCGGCAGGAACGTGGAGCGTGGCTCTTGAGATAGTGGCATCTTGAAACGAGATATCTTCAAATGTTTCGGGAACCTGCGGAGCATAGCAATAGACATTCTCCAGGCGGCATGCCTCGAACGCATAAGCCCCGATGTTGGTAACGGAACTGGGAATGACCACGGAGGCGAGACTCCAGCACCAAGCGAAAGTATAGTCTCCTATTCTTTTCACTTCATTAGGGATGATCACAGAGGAGAGGGACGTGCAACTTGAGAAAGCCCATTCGCCGATGCTCGTCACGGAGTTGGGGATGTTCACAGAAGTGATGTAACTGCAACCACCAAAAGCATAGACACCTATCGAAGTCACGGAATTGGGTATCTCGACATCGGCAAGACTAGTACCGGCAAAAGCGCTCTCGCCTATTGTCGTTACCGAACTGGGGATGGTTATAGAGGTAAGGCCGCTGCAACGATTGAAAGCAAAGTCTCCGATACTTGTCACCGAATTGGGGATGATTGTGGTTTGACAACCTGCAATCAGTTTATTGGTGCTTGTCTCGATGATGGCATTGCAGTCTTCGCGCGAATCATACGTCACGTTTTTGCTGTCTACTTTGACGGAGACCAAGTTACTACAACCTAAGAAGACATTGTTCGCGATGGAGGTTATCGTATAGGGGATGGTCACGGAGGTCAGGCCATAGAAACCACTTAGTCCACTTTCTCCTATACTCGTCACGGTATATTCCACATCTTCGTAGGTGATCTTCTCAGGGATGTTTGCCTCATCCGATTGATAAGTGCCGTTTTTCCATACATATACAATCTCCTGCCCGTCGTCAGAACCATCAGTGGTGGCATCTTTCAGGTAGATATTCTCAACTGAATATCCACTACCTGTGAAGAGCAGGTGCCGTTCGTCCAACAACTCTAAAATCTGGTCGCCTTCAAAGTTCACGCTCAGTGTCCATGTACCGTCGCCATTATCAGCAAGCAGTTCATTGCCTGGCGTGATAAAGTTGCTTGTGTATAAAGTGCTCCACCAGCCATTGGTGAGGTAAATCGAAGGATTGCCACCCTTGATAGTGGCATAGAACGTCTCAGTTTTCAGCCGCTCCCAGACATCCATTGGCACGGCATAGCACTCTTCGCCGGTAGCATTGCTCTGCGGAGCGAAGCGGTAGATTCCACTCCAGTTGATTTCGCCAAGATGATAATGCAGGCACGACACTTGGGCCTCCCGCTCGTTGCGATTCAAGTCGTAGCAGACACCGTTTATTTCCACATCGTAAGCGCTGCTCCACAGTGAGATGGTCAGTAATAATGCTGATAATAAGATTTTTTTCATACCTATTTTATAATCAAAAAAACTATTTCCTGTTTTTGCGGACAAAATTATAAAAAAATGGGCAAACCTTTACCTAAAAAGTATATACATTTTTTACACAAACCGGCCATACCTCTATTTGAGAGAAGAAGACCCGACCAACTTGAAGGTCATGGTTCTCAATCTACTTGGGAATCGCCCCAGAACGTTCCCATGAAACAGTAGTTGTCGAATGGGTCTTGAATAATATAAGCGAAGGGATGGTCGGCATAGAAGTATGCCTCTGTCGGATTCATCTCTTCGCCCAGAGTGACAAATGAACCAGATGTTATGGCACCAGCCCTTGTTCCCTCCTCATCCAGGATGACTTTGGTCTTTTGAACAATCTCACCAATCTTCATCGGATCGGATTGAATGCGGTTCAATTCGGCATGGTCGCTGAACATCCTGCCGACTCCCAACGACGCCAGACAATTGTTTGCGTTGAGTGAATAATCAACCTCAAATTTTGGGATTTTGACATAGGTGTGATTGTAAGACTTCAGTTGACTCATGGCAGTTCTGAGTTTTTTCCCGTCAAGAGAATGAAGCAAGGATGCGAGTCCGTCAATTTTATCCGGGAGGATGACGTAGAGCCGGTAACCGGCAGCATAGGGTATCATGAGCATGGAGAAGTCATCGAGCTTGGCATACGAGAACACCTCCTCGTTTTCCGTCTTGTTCATCATGTTTACCATCGGACTGATACCACCCTTAAATGGTTCCTTCTTTGTTGACTCTTTATCAAATTTCTGCACCCATCTGCCATTAAAAAAGTTTGCGACGAACAAGTTTGCCGACCCACCGTCAGTCTCTTTTACAGGAAAACTGTTGAGCAATCCCTCTGTCTGTTCGGCACACCATTTGTCAATCATTTGCTGTTGGGCGCCATCGATATCTCCATTGATGATATTGGCAAAAAAGACGTGTTGCAAAATCTCCTGGAAGGATGGGGCTATGTTTACGCGGTTTCCTGCTTGGAATAGGGTGGCAGTCCGCATATATGAGGAGCCAAAGAATTCGTCTTCTATTTCTTTTGCCTGGCCTATCATCAGTCTGCGGCAAAATTTGTTGACACTCTCCATGTCGGCCGTGTCAATGTTCAGGGCATCGCAGATTTCTTGTCGGGTCTGGCCTGATGCGCCATTGTTGATGATGCTCAATGAATAGAACATTCCAATTGTTGAGACAAAGACATTCTTCTCTCCTTCCTCCTCTACTATCTTCTTAAAAAACTTGATAGAGAAGTCGTTGCCGTTGCGGGCTAAAGTCTGTTCCTCCTCTGCTAAATTGTAGTTTTCATGCGTCTCTGCTGCCAATTCCAACAAAACTGACCTTTGCTGAGATTCTTTGCAACCTGTCAAAACAGATAACTGGCAGAATGTAAAGATGAAAAAGACCAGGTTTAAACAATTATTCTTATTCATATTCATAGAAATTATTGGAGTTTTGAATTTGCTCAACTTCTTGTAGTTCGGGAGTTCGGAAATTCTCCGTCATCGATTCACCTCATTAAGAAAAGATAGGCCGCCCCAAGTTTACCAAGGAGGATTTCTTGCACCTCCAACTTTATCCACTTGGGAGACAGTTCTCGCAGAATGTCGGAACAATACTTGCCGACGGTATGATTATGTTGCAAATATAGTGTATTTTTTCTTAGAATAACAGTTTATGGTAAAAATTGTGAAATGGAGCGTTACACTCTATTTGCCACTTAAATGATTGGAAATATGGCATTTAAGCTAAAAATGAAGATGAATTTTGCTAAAAATGTAACGGTAGTGTGGTGTGTTTTCAACAGTTTAAAAGCAGAAAGCCAAACCCACATTGCACACCCCAAGGCATCCATAGCCCATTTCAGCAAAGAATTTCAACGGGCCGGCTCCTACACTGATGCCGATGGGTGAGACTTGATAGGCCATGCGCCATTTTATCTCATCGGCATTTTCTTCCCTGATGATTGAACCATAAGGTCTGGATTTGTTGCCATACTTCCATTCCTCAATGTTGAATCGGAGGTGATGGCGCATCATACCCAACGATACACGGGAGAACAGACGATAGGTGCGTGTCTCATACCATGTGTATCTTACCGAGGGAGCAAATGAGAAACTGCGACATCTGGAGTAGCCTTGGGTGACGGTGCCGGGAGCATTTTGCTTGTTTTCTGCTATGGCGTAATAATACTCATCGGTGTAATTCTCCGAAGAATAACCCCATGCCATCATGGCGCCAATGTCCCATCGCCTATTGAGACGGTAGTGGTATTCCATTTTTCCCATGATATAAGAATCACCGAGGATGTTTCCACACTCACCTTCCTCTTCCATATGCCTGGGTTGGATAATGTCATCAACGAAACGCTCTGTGGAGCGGTCGGTTTGGTTGGGTCCCAACCCAAACGTGATATTGACCTCATGCCTTTGATAATTCACAGGCAGCTGCTCTCTCCTGATCCTGGCTCTTGCCTCTGGCCCCATGGTGGAGATCGTGATTTCCGGTCGATCCATGCGAACTGAACCTGCAGTCGACAAACTGTCCAAGGGTTTGATGAAGAACTGGTCGTACTTAGGTTTGCTGACGGCATTCGTCATCAGATCGATGAAGAACCCAGTGCCATAGGCAAGAGCACTGACCAAAGCCCATTCATTGAAAGTCTTCTCGAGTACGATGTCATCAAAAGAATGATGCTCCGAAGTGATTTGGATGTGCTGTCCGTTGAGGTGGCGGCGCTTCACCTCTACGAGAGTAGGGAGATTGACATCCTTGTATAATCCTGCAGTGCTGCAGACTGTCACAGGCTCATCCACATCGCCATCGATGAATATGTCGGCCTTTGTGCCGGAAAACATCGTGGCGCACGAGGAGAATGACATGGTCATCAATAACACGAAAAATGACTTGGATATGATAGACGTGTAGGTTTTCATAAAACAATGCTTTTACAAGAATGCCTATTATAACCTATAAATGATTATATACCGATAAACTTGCATAATCATTTGTTAAAAAATAAAGCCTCACCCCCAACCCCTCTCCAATGGAGAGGGGCGTGGTATGACTGGCTCTGGTATAACCGAGCCGCATGTAGAGCCTCTGATAACCTTGAGCCATAAATACTCGCAGTTTAAAACTGCCTAGTATTGCCCAATCGACAGCCCTCTCAATTCTTAACAAACGTGAACGAAACAAAAAAATAAAAAAGGCCTATTTGCGTAAAAATGCGTAGTTTATTTAATCAAGGTATGTCTTTTTTTCCTATATTTGCCCATGACATGTGGATTACATAAAACCGAAGACTTATGAAACGCTATAAAGTATCTATACTGGCTAGTATGAATAGACTTGCCATAACCATTTTTTACGTGTTCGTTGGCGTCACGTCCTTTGCCCAACCTTCGGTTTTTGAGCATCCTCAAAAATACTGGAGGTATAGTTATTGTTACTACGCTGACTTCCGTCCGGTCGGAATACCTGACACGGGCGCCGATATCGAGGTGTACGATGTGGGTGAAGTGGAAAGGAACAACAAGACATACCGGCTAGCATACCGCGTGAGAGGGTATATGAACTATAATATCCCA
>Ga0256407_10008734_pt1 | contig 14752 bp, 13 predicted proteins | sample RumenRJG_04DNA_FD_193489 | JGI IMG/M metagenome (GOLD analysis project Ga0256407, IMG submission 193489) | Bovine rumen microbial communities from Lethbridge, Alberta, Canada - RJG_04 | ecosystem: Host-associated > Mammals > Digestive system > Stomach > Rumen | place: Canada: Alberta... | reverse complement strand
AAGAAGTTTCTGGGAAGACGGATCAAGAACTTGCACATATTCGGGGAAAAGAATTAGGTTTTGTTTTTCAAAATTTTAATTTGTTAATGAAGCGTACAATTTTGGATAATGTAGCATTGCCTTTGATGTATCAAGGGGTGGGGGAAAAAGAACGTGAAACACGGGCTTTAGAAATGTTAAAAAAAGTTAATCTAGGGGGATATGAAAATCGTTTTCCTAACCAAATATCTGGGGGGATGCAGCAACGTGTTGCTATAGCCCGGGCATTAATTAATAACCCAGCTCTTATTTTTGCAGATGAACCAACGGGAAATTTGGATTCTGTAACAAGTGATGAAATTATGAATTTATTTACAGAGTTAAATCAGCAAGGGATAACAATTGTTCTAGTAACTCATGAAGATGATGTAGCGGATTATGCAACTCGGATGATAAAAATTTCAGATGGTAAAAAGGTTTTTGATGGATTAAGAAAGGCGTATAAGGAAGAAAAATGATTTATCAAATTTTAAAAGAAGCTTGGATTTCCTTATCTGCTTATAAGATGCGGACATTTTTAACCATGTTAGGTATCATGATTGGGGTAGCAGCGGTTGTTTTAATGGTGGCGGCCGGTCAAACCGTTCAAAACGAAATTACAAAAACATTTGATTCAATGGGAACAAATTTGATTATCATTAGCCCCGCCCAAGTTGTTAGTGGTGGTGTTCGTGGGGGGAGGGGGCGCCCAAGTGTTACGTTTAATGATGTAGAATCTTTGCGAACTTTAAAAGATGTTGAAACAGCATCTTATATTGTAAATACAGCGGTTCAGGCCGTTTATGGATCTAACAACTACGGGGTAAGTGTTATAGGGACAACACCAGAATATTTAAAAATTGGAAATTGGGAAATTGAAGATGGTGTTTCTTTTATGGAAAAAGAGGTTAAATCAGGAAAGCCATATGTTTTGATTGGGAAAACTGTTGTAGATGAATTATTTGGATTACAAAATCCTATAGGAAAAACGATTCGTTTGAAGGGGCAGCCCTTTAAAGTGATAGGGGTATTAAAAGAAAAAGGGGATGGTATGATGGGGGATGACCAAGATAATATGGTTATGATGCCTGTGACAACCTTACGCCAACGACTTAAAGGATCTTCTCGGCCAAATTATGCGGATGTGGCGTTTGTAAAAGTTACAACCGAAGATAAAATGGAACTTGTAGCAAAACGCGTTGAATTTCAATTACGTTCTAGACACAGATTAAAAGAAGGGGTTGATAACGATTTTACAATTAATTTGTTAACAGAATTTGTAGAAAAAGTGCGGCAAGTCGGTTTTATTTTATCCGTTTTATTAGCGGCTATTGCTTCTATTTCTTTGGTTGTGGGAAGTATAGGTATTATGAATATGATGTTAGTTTCTGTAACAGAACGAACGCGTGAAATTGGAACTAGAAAAGCGTTAGGTGCCCCTAATCACTGGATTATGGTTCAATTTTTAACGGAATCCATTATGATTTCCTTTATGGGCAGTTTTATTGGAATGATTTTAGGGGTGTCTTTATCTCAAGTTGGTGGCATGATTTTTGATAAAGATGTTCCTATTTCCTTGTGGTCCGTTGTAATCTCTATCTCTGTGGCAATGGTTGTGGGAATTGTTTCGGGGTTAATGCCTGCCATAAAAGCTATGAAATTGGATCCGATAGAAGCCCTTAGGTATCAATAGCTTTATTTTTTTTAATATCTTGTAGCAGAATTTCATAAAAAGGTGTTTTTTTAGCCTCATTCCACCAATAAGTTGCACAAAAGATGTCTGGATTGTTCCAAGGTTTTTGGGGACTACAAAAATGTAAGATTTTACCATCTTTAGGGTTAAAAATATGCTGTAAAGAAAAGTAAGAGGATGTTCCATTTATTTGTACATTCCAAGAATCTTCTAATAAAAAGATATCATTTTGTAAAACAGAATTTAGAACATTTTGATCATGAAAAAATTGATTATTTATTTGGGCAATTTGTATGAATTTTTCAAAGTATCCTTGGGATAATATTTTTTTAACATCATAAATCATAACCCCAGAATTAAAATAATTCTGCCAATTTGTGAAATTCAAGACGTTTTTAGCATAATTGTATATTCCGGGAAAACAAATTTCTTCACTTTTTTTAACTAAAGATAAACATAAATCAGAAACAGCGGCACAAGCACACCCTTTTAAATCTATTTCCAATAAATTGGCAAGATCTTTTTTTACAATTAAGTCCGCATCCAGATAAATGATTTTTAAATAAGTGGCAAAAATTTTGGGAATAAACAAACGATAATAGGCGGCGGTTTTAACATGTCTTAATGTTGTAAATTCGGAAATAGAATAAACTTGTTCATAATCCCTCATATCAAAAAAGCGCAAAGAAAAATTCTTTTTAGGACTAATCATCTTTTTTAATATTTTTTGATTTTGTGCTGAAATATCTGTATGTAAAACAACGATATCGTAATTGAAGAAATTAGAAGAACAATCTATGATAGATTGTAATGCAACAGCAAAATATTTCACAAAATTATTATCACAATTAAAAACAATTGGGATGTTCCTGTTTTTAAAAATCGGATCAATCGTTTTTGTGTTTACCCTGTTTACTTTTAATAACTTGTTGCTTTCTTTTGGTAAAGAATTTACTTGTGGGGGGATATTTGATTTTTGGGGCTCAAAACAAACTTCTTTTCTTTTTTTGTAAATACGCAGACCAAAAAGGTAGTATTTTTTTGCTTTTCTTGTTTCTTTTTGTTTAAAAATAGGAATCCCTAAACAGGATATATCTCTAATATTCTTTATTTTTTCAAGAAGATATTGTTTTGTTGAGGGTAAAAGATAGCTTTTATCAAAATATGAAAAAAGAATAGAATCTGTTTTTAGGATATCAATAGGAATCAAAACTAAAACTTTTTTCCGTAATTTGTTTAAAAATGTCCTTTTATAATAAGTTGTTTTAAAATAAGAAATTGCCCATTGAGTTCGTTCTTTTATATTATCTAATACCCATAGATTCTGCCTTAAAATATTATTCTTGTTTAAAAATGTGATAAGGTCTTGAAAAACGGGAATATAATTAAAAAATTGGCGTGTTTCTTTTAATATATAAAATTTCCACATAATAGAATTCTTACGTAACCTATATTGATACAATTTCTTATCTATTCCATAAGCTACCTTACTGATACTTATATATTTTCCTAAAAAAGCGACATCTTCACTACGAAATACTTCTGGAAAAGTAATACAATATTGTCTAATGAATTTTGTTTTAAATAACTTGCCCCAAACAGGGACGGGAATTTTACGTTTAGCCCAAGGTGTTAAACGTAAAATCCCCTCATGGTACAAAATATGGTATTCTATTTCGTTGCTTAATCTTTCATTATGAGGAATTTGAGAAATAACCTGGATATCACACATCACTAAATCCACATGATTTTTTATCATAGCACGATACATTTCTTCACAGGCGTGAATATCATAAATATCATCAGAATCGCAAAACATAAGGTAATCGGCTGTTGCATTTTTTAATCCAACATTACGTGCAGCCCCTAGACCTAGATTTTTTTGTTTAAAAATTTTGATTCTAGAATCTAGGCTAGCATAGTGCTGAAGTATCCGATAGCTCTGATCCGTAGAACCATCATCTATGCATAAAATTTCTATATTTGTAAGGGTTTGATGAATTAGATTCTCTAAGCATTCCTTTAAGTATAATTCTGTGTTGTAAATGGGAATAATAATAGAGATAGTGGGCTTTTTCATGATGGGCACTCTTATCTTAATATTAGAAACTATATAATGAATTTTGAAAAAGTCAAATCGCTAAAAAATAAGAGCTTTTTACTGAAAAATGTTTTTAGCGTAATAAGTTAACCCCAATCCAACACTTTAAAATATATGAATTTACTTGACAAATAATGTTTTTTGGTATAGATAAAACACTAAAGAAGTGGGGGAAGGGAACAAGCCCCCCTTGACTTTTTGTAGTGTGCATACTATGTGATAGGATGTAGGTTTTTTTAGGAGGGATTAAAATGAAATTTAAACCGTTACTTGACCGGGTGGTCATTGAAAGAATAGAAGAACAAAACAAAACCGCTGGGGGAATTATTATTCCAGATACAGCTAAAGAAAAACCATCTCAAGGGGTAATTGTGGCGGTAGGACCCGGTGGCCGGGATGAAAATGGAAAAGAAATTCAGATGACTTTAAAAGAAGGCGATAAAGTCTTATTTGGGAAATGGTCTGGAACAGAAATTAAAATTGAAGGCAAAGATCTTTTAATTATGAAAGAATCTGATGTCTTGGGTGTTTTGGAATAGGAGGAATTTATGACAGCTAAAGAAATTAAATATGGTTTAGATGCCCGCGCTAAAATTTTACGGGGTGTGGATGCGTTGGCAGACACCGTTAAAGTGACCCTTGGTCCCAAAGGGCGTAATGTGGTCATTAGTAAATCTTATGGGGCCCCAAAGATTACGAAAGATGGGGTATCGGTTGCCAAAGAAGTAGAATTGGAAGATAAGTTTGAAAATATGGGTGCCCAAATGGTAAAAGAGGTAGCTTCTAAATCCGCTGATGTTGCTGGGGATGGAACTACAACGGCAACTGTGTTGGCGCAAAGCATTGTCCGGGAAGGATGTAAAGCTGTGGCAGCGGGTATGAACCCAATGGATGTAAAGCGTGGAATTGATATGGCGGTAACCGCTGTGGTGGAAGATTTGAAAAAACGTTCTAAAGAAGTATCAACGTCTGCGGAAATTGCTCAGATTGGAACGATTTCGGCTAATGGGGATGAATCTATTGGGGGTTACATTGCCAAAGCTATGGAAAAAGTTGGTAATGAAGGGGTGATTACCGTTGAAGATGCTAAAGGGATGGATACAGAATTAGAAGTTGTGGAAGGTATGCAATTTGATCGTGGTTATCTTTCCCCTTATTTTGTGACAAATGCAGAAAAGATGTTGGCTGAATTGGATAACCCATATATTTTGATTTGTGATTCCAAGTTATCTAATTTACAGTCGTTAGTTCCTGTTTTGGAAGCAGTTATTCAAACATCTCGTCCGTTATTAATCATTGCGGAAGATATTGAAGGGGAAGCTTTGGCCACCTTAGTTGTGAATAAATTACGGGGTGGTTTAAAAGTTTGTGCGATCAAAGCTCCTGGTTTTGGGGATCGTCGGAAAGCGATGTTAGAAGATATTGCTATCCTAACTAATGGGCAGGTTATTTCTTCTGATTTAGGGATGAAGTTGGAAGATGTTACCCTTAATCATTTAGGGACAGCGAAAACCGTTACCGTGACGAAAGAAGATACGACGATTGTTGATGGGGCTGGGGATAAAGCCGCTATTGAAGCGCGGGTTGCTCAAATTAAAACCCAAATTGAAGAAGCAACGTCGGATTATGATAAAGAAAAATTACAAGAACGTCTTGGTAAATTATCTGGTGGTGTCGCTGTGATTAAAGTAGGGGGATCCACCGAAGTTGAAGTTAAAGAAAAGAAAGATCGGGTGGATGATGCTTTACATGCCACACGGGCTGCGGTTAAAGAAGGAATTATCGCGGGTGGTGGTGTCGCTTTGTTGTATGCGACAAAAGCGTTAGAGGCGTTAAAACCGGTTAATGATGATCAACGCGTTGGGGTTGATATCATCCGTAAGACCCTTCAAGCCCCTATTCGTCAAATTTTAGCAAATGCCGCTGTGGATGGGGCTGTGGTTGTTGGTAAATTACTTGAAAAGTATGATACTAATTATGGGTTTAATGCCAGAAATGACAGCTATACAAATATGTTTGAAGCTGGGATTATTGACCCGACAAAGGTGGTTAGAATTGCCTTAGAAGGGGCTGCTTCCGTGGCTAGCTTATTGATTACAACCGAAGCCATGATTGCGGAAAAACCTGAACCAGTACAACCAGCTGGAAAAGGTATGGGCGGTGGCATGCCAGGAATGATGGATTATTAAAAAAAGGATCCTTTAAAGAAAACCGCCCTTTAATAGGGCGGTTTTTTTGTCGCTACCAAATATTGGATAAGTTTCCATCCAGTAATTTTCGCACTAAAGCTTGATTTTGCTCTTTAAAGCGAGAATGGACTAGCAGCGTGAATAGCTGAGCTTGTTCATACAAAGGTAAAACCCCAGTATCTAACAAGAAATCATCATCTGATTTCATAAACATTTTTATTTGATAAGGGGTATCTTCTGGTTGTGTATCTAAAAAGCTGTTAATCCCATCCACATAAACCCATTCACCGACACTTAAATTATTCGGCATTTGGCCGGTTTGTTCAATTTTCGTTGTTTCTGTTTCAATAAAATCCAAACAAGCTTTCGGAAAAATAATAGGTGAATATCCCCCAATATGAGAAGTTGGATTTTTGGGTTTTTCTATCAAACGTTTATTATGTAAAATGGCGTTATTGCTGACATCTTCTTTATAAATACCTGTTAAAAGAATTTGATTTTTGTCTTTTAAAAATGCATCTAGCATCCGTTTAAGGTGAGAATCTTGTTTTTTAGCCGAAACAATAATGTCATCCGGAAAAAAAAGAACAGCATCTCGTTCAGGCGAAACCCTATGGGCAAGACCCACAACTTGCGACGTTCCCAAAGGTTTTTCCTGAATGACGAATTTTAAATCAATATCCTCTGGTAAAAAAGTATCTTTTAGAATATCCGCAATAACGACTTTACCTTTATTGCGCAATTTTGTTTCTGTTTTTTCGTCTTTCATTAGGGCTTTTTTAAACGTGTTAATTGTATCTTCATCAGAACATACAAATGTAATATGGCGTCCCCCAATATCTGTGATTTCTTTTAAAACATAATCAATTAAGCGAATATCCCCAAAGGGCATTAGGCATTTATGTGCTAAACCTTTGGCATGGGGAAAATTCCGCGTGCTTTGACCTCCGCATGCGATGACAAACTCTATGTTATCGTACATAAAAACTCCTTTTAGAAAAAAGAATAACTATGACTTTAATATAGTCTATTTCACATTAAGGTGCAAATAAAAAAATCCCCTTAAAATCAAGGGGATTTTTTATAAAAGAACTTCTTACTTATCAGGTTCAGCCACAGCTTTTGGATTTTCAGGAGCTTCTTGAACTGCCGGTTGTTGGGCCGGTGTTAAAGTTGGCTTTAAAACCTTAACATTTAGTTTTTGTCTTTCTTCTGCAATAACAGTTTTGGCATTTTGATCCATAAATGTTTGTTTTAACTGTTCTTTTACATCTTCCATCGCTGGAGGAGCAGCTAGACGTTTATCTTCAATTAAAACAACATGATATCCAAACGGTGTTTTAATAGGTTCAGACAATTGCCCTTTTTTCAAACTAAAAACCGCATCCCCAAATTCAGGAATCATCATACTTTTTGTAAAATATCCCAATTCCCCATCTTTGTTTTCTGTATCTAAAGATTTTGTATTTGCTAATGTTGCAAAATCAGCCCCAGCTTTTAGCTGAACAAGGATATCTTGAGCTTCTTGCTTTGTTCCAACTAGGATATGACGTGCCCGGATTTCTTCTTGAGGGGTATAAGATTTGATTTCTTCATCATATAAAGCTTGTAATTTTTCTGGGGTAATCATACTTTCCAAACGTTTCATTAAATATCCTTGAGATAAAATCTGATCTTTTGCTAATTGGATATTACGTTGAATATTTTCATCAGATTCTATTCCCGCTTTTTTAGCAGCCGACAACAAAACCTTTGCATTAATCATTGTGTCTAACAACTGTGGGTAAAGCATTTCAAAAGGAAGTTCTGAAAGTTGTGGAATCGTGGCGGCAAAACTGCGTACTTCTTGTAAAGTAATGTCTTGACCATCAATTGTTGCAACAACTTCCCCGCCTAAATGACTCTTAGAGGCTGTTCGTCCGGCAAAAAGATACCAAACACCCCCCCCAATAGCTGCAATAACCAGTACTGTTAAAATCTTTTTACGCATGATTCCTCCTTCTTCTAAGCGCCTTGTCTAGAGAGTATATCTTTTTTCAAAAAAAGCAAGAGGGAATTTGTTTTTTTTAGAAGTGAACGTCCACAATTAAAGGAGGGGGATATAAAGAGATGATATCTTCAAAAAACAAATAACTATCCCCACTTTGCAAATAAACCTTTTTGCTAGGTAAAATCTGTGTTTCTAAAATAGTTCCTTCCAGTGTCTTTATATCCGCTTTTAAAGGGGGAAGGTTTTTCCCATCTTCTGAAATATTTAAAATTTCCCCTTGTAACCGAATTCTAGTGGAATCATCAGAACGTACAAAAAGTTCTTGTTGTACATTAGAAACAGAAAAATCTTTTGCATTATCCGGGGATAAAACAGGTTGTTTATGAAAGAATGTATATCCTAAAAAAACAGATAACATACTGATAAACAAAAATAATATAAGAAAAATTAAGAAACCAATATGTTTTTTAGGTTTGATGGGTTGAAATTCTTCTGGTAATTCTGTTTCTTTGGGGGCAGTTAAATCCAAGGAAAACAAAGATTCTGTTTGTTCAGGGACAGGAGATTCTGGCATACTGACGTGGTTAGATGTTTTAACTTGATGCCATGTGTGTAAACAGACACTACATTGTAAAGTTTTGCCCTCTGGGGGAATAATATCATCTGTGATAGAAAATTGACTCAGGCAATTAGGACATGTAATCAACATTTTATTTGCTCTTTTGTAAAATATGCTGTAATTATATATTAAAAAAGAGTAAAATACAAGTGTTTTAAGGGGTCTATGATGCAAAAAAATGAAGAAGGACAGACACCAATTGCTGAATTTAATGGTGTATTTTTTAGATATGGTCCAAGTGCCTATGCACTCAAAGATATTCAGTTAACATTGGAACCTGGATCTTTACATTTTATGACAGGGGAAAGTGGTGCAGGAAAAACATCCCTTTTAAAATTGTTGTACTTGGAAACCATCCCTTCTCAAGGACGCTTAAGATTGTTTGGTAAGGCGGTTGATGCTTTATCACGGGCAGAAAAAGCTGCTTTGCGTCGCAAAATAGGGGTTGTTTTTCAAGATTATCAATTATTAGATCATTTGACGGCTTTTGATAATGTGGCTTTGCCTTTGCGTTTAGCCAACATTAAAGAAAGTGAAATCAAAAAACATGTGACGGAGTTATTATCCTGGGTGGGTTTAGCGGGACAAATGGATGCTTTCCCGCCGGCATTATCTGGGGGGGAAAAACAAAGAATTGCTATCGCGCGAGCAGTTATTGGGCGCCCAAAGTTGTTATTGGCAGATGAACCTACAGGTAATGTAGATGACGGAATGGCAAAAAAATTATTACACCTTTTTTTAGAACTAAATAAGTTAGGGACAACGGTTGTGATAGCAACTCACAATGAAAATCTGTATAAAGGAACCGATTTTCCAAGATTTAACTTGTCGCATGGAATGTTAGAAAAGGTAGAACCAACAAAATATAAATCACTGGCAGATAAATTACTTAATACAATAGAACAGGGGATGAAGCATGTTTAGAAAGTCGTGTGTTGTTTTTCAGAAAGATGCAACAGGATATTTTGTCCCGTGGTTAAATTGTTTTATGGTTTTTATGGCGGTATTTGTTTTGATAGCGGGATTTGCTATTTCAAATGCCCTAAGTTTGTGGGGGGGACATATTACACAATCTATGACGATTCAAGTCCCAACTTTTACAGCAGAAGGGGTTTCCAGAGAAGAAGCGGTAGCACAAGATATTGAAGCTATTCAATCCTTGGCCAAATTGTATCCAATGATTCAGGAAGTTCGTCTTGTTTCGGATAAAGAAATGGCACAACTAATGCAAAATTGGTTAGGGCCTGATGCTAATGTAACGGATCTTCCTTTACCGAAATTATTGGATGTTTCTTTGCGTAAGGTAAATCCAACGGAAATTGATAGATTCGCCTTGGATTTATCTGAACAAGTTCCATCAGTTACGTTGGATTCACATCGTTTATGGTTACAGGATTTAGTCCAATTTACAGATAGATTACAAGGGATTATTGTTATTATGATGGGATTGATTTTATTAACGGCGGTTATTACGGTTGTTTATGTAACGAAAGCAAGTTTATATCAACAACATCAAATTATTGATCTCATTCATCGCATGGGGGCAAATGATTTATTTATTATTTTGCCATTTGCCTTTAGAAGCTTGCGCTTAACTTTTTGCGGTGCTTTGTTAGGAACGGTAATTGCAATTTTTATGGCTTGGACATTGGGAAATGTGCTTTCCACATCCGTGGGTGATTTATCTTGTACCACGCGGCAAATCTTGTCCGTCATAAGTGTTCCTTTGGGAATGGCAGGATGTGCATTCATTACATCCTTTTTAACGGTAAGAACTCATTTAAGGCGTTTTTTATGACCCTAGCAAAACATACGGCTTTATACACTTTAATAATTATGGGATTGTGCTGGTTCTTAGGATTTGTCGCTTTTATCCTGTACGCTATGCAATTTAGGTATATTCCTAAAATTCCAGTACAAGCTGTAGCTGTTTTAACTGGGGGAACGGATCGCTTAGATACGGCTTTAAGTATTTTAAAAGAAAATAATTTAAGCGCTTTATTGATTTCTGGTGTTCATAAAGATGTTGTGTTAGAGGATTTATACCGTAAAATAGAACCAGATCTTTATCCCAAAATCACTTTAGGATATTGGGCTGAAAATACGGAACAAAATGCAAAAGAACTTGTAGATTGGGCTAGAAATAAAAAATTAACACATATTTTGTTGGTGACTAGCTTTTATCATATCCCCCGCAGTTTAATGGAAATACGGGCGTTGGATAAGCATGTAATTATTGTTCCTTATCCTGTTTTTCCGCATCATATTACGGATTCAAAAGTCCTTATTCATACACGCGGTGCTTGGTTGTTATTTGTAGAATATCACAAAAGTGTTTTTGTTATTTTCAAACATTTGATTGAAAGGATTAAAACATGTTATGGTTAAAATCTTTTATATTTACGATTATTTTTTATTTATATACCTTGTTTTTATGTATTTTATTACTTCCTACACTTGTTAGTCGGCGGGCTTCTTATTTATTACCGACGGTTTGGGCGTGGAGTGTTCCTTATTTAATTAGATTTTTTTGTGGTATAAGAATTAAAGTAGAGGGGCTAGAAAATATTCCAAAAGAACGCGGGTATATTGTGGCTTCTAAACATCAATCGGCACTGGAAACAATTATTCTTTTTAATTATGTCCCGAAATTACTTTATATTTTAAAACGTGAATTGTTATTAGTTCCAATTGCTAGTTGGTATTTTATCCGAATGAAATATATTTTTATTGATAGGAAAGGTGGGGCCAAAACGATGCGCTCTATGACTAAAGCCGCTAAAGATCGTCTTAATGAAGGGATGAATTTAGGGATTTTTCCTGAAGGAACTAGAACGGCCCCTGGGACGAAAAAGCCGTATAGTCCTGGTGTGGCTTTTTTATATGACCAATTGAAAGTACCGGTTGTTCCTGTTGCAGTAAATACGGGGCATGTTTGGCCTAAAAATAAGATTATAAAGCACGCGGGGGTGGCAACGATTAAATTTTTACCTGTGATTCCTTCGGGGCTAGATAAACGCGTGTTTTTAGATCGTTTATATAATGAAATTGAAGCCGCTCAAGATACGTGGGATAAGCCATGCAATTAGAACCTCTTGTTACATTGGGTTTATATGCAGATACATCTTTAATTGGGGTAGATGCGGTCATTTACCAAACAGATGGGTTGGATATTTTGGGGGAACATAAAGAACTGCATCGTCCTTATCCATATGAACTTAAAGAAAAAATTCAACATTTATGCCAAAAAGATGGTAAGGTTTCTTTGAAAAAATTGAATGATTTAGAAGAAGAAATCACTTCTTTTCATCAAACAGTTGCCCAAGAAATGTTTGAAGATAATAGAACCTTATTTCCTAAGGCGCATGTTATCTCTTTTCCGGGGCAACTCATTAATTTGGATACTCAAAAACGACAAGTTTTAACCTTAGGAAACGCTCAGAAATTGGCGGATTTTTTTGCCTGTCCTGTGGTAACTCGGTTTATTCAAGCGGATTTAAAAGCCGGTGGTATGGGGCGTCCCCTTTTTCCTTTTTTTGTTGAAACGCTTACACGCCAAGAAATTAGGCCACTAGAATTTATAGCCCTTGGGGGGATTACTTCTGTTGTAGAAGTCGGTCCTGAAGGTCAATTGATCGCTTTTGATGTTTCTTGTGGTCAGGTTTTGATGGATTTATGGGCTAAAAAATATTTTGGGGAAGATATGGATTATGGGGGGGCATTTGCTCTACGAGGAAAAGTTAGTAAACGGGTTTTGAATAAATTATTGAAGCATCCTTTTCTTCTAAAAAAACCCCCTAAAAGTTTAGATAGGGATGCGTTTGATCAGATTTTAGAAGATATCAATTTATCCCCAGAAGATGGAATGGCTACATTAACGGCTTTTACGGCGCAGACAATCTTAATGGCATCTAAATTTTATCCCACAGAGCCAAAATTAACGATTTTATCTGGTGGAGGGACAAACAATCCTGTCCTGATTCATCAAATTCAAGCCGCGAAATCAAATGTAAAATTTATTACAGATTTGGGATGGGATAATAACAGTATGGAAGCTGGCAGTTATGCCTTTTTAGCGGTTAGAACACTGCATCATCTTCCTATAAGTATTCCCGAAACAACGGGGGCAGAAGAAGCCGTTTTAGGGGGAGAAGTTATTTTTCCTAATAAGTAAATTCACTCCAAGTAATAGGAGTTGGCATCAGTTGCCATTGGGGTTCATCAGGAAAGTGTGTTGCGACAAAATCCTTGGGCCTAGGAAAGAAAAAATTTTCATCAATGCTTTTCCCTTTTGTCAAAGACTTAATAGTAGGCATTCCTTTGGAACGTTTCCGCAAAGTATTAAAAAAAGCAACTTCTGAACGGATATTTTCCCCAAAACCTTTTTGGGCTTTATCCATCATGTACGTATCTACCAAAAACCACTCACCATCAATCATAACTGCGTTCCAAGCACTGGCATACTGTTGCAGGGGATATGCTAAACGTTTGTCTATTTTGCCGACGGGGGTGTCCGATAAATTGTTGGTGGGTAAATAAGGGCCAGACGGAACCTTTTTCCCGGCGTATCCGTAAATAGTAACAATATTTAACCCCGCCATTTGCCCTAGTTCTTGATAAAGTTCGGCGTAATCTTTTGCACGTCCCACACGTGTTTGAAAAGGAACGGTATCTGTATTGAATTCGGCTTTTCTAATGCGTTGACTGGCACGTTTTGTTTGAACATCAGCATAAAGATTATGATCCATTTGATATACCAAAAAGGCGGCTAAAATACGGGCTTTATCCTTATCGGATTTTAAATCCTGTGTTAAATATTCAACCAATGTACTTTTGGTTTTAGCCTTGGAATAAGGAGTATTTTTTGCCTTGGTGTCCAAGGTGTCAAAAGAACTGGCAAAAGAATGCGTGAAAAATAATAAACAAACGAGTAGGTATTTAAACATAGCAAGCCTCCTTTTTCTTTAAGATACTTCAGGTTTTGGAAAAAGCAAGGAAAACTATAAAGATCGCAACATATTCCCTGTATGCGTTTGGGGTAAAGCAAGGTGCTTTTGAACTTTTGAAATAATGTCGGACACTTGTTGGGGGGTATAAGGCCGATTTATAAAATCAATTCTATAAAAATCACTTGGTATTTTAAAGTAATCTTTTAAATAAAACACCTGTTCATTATAGACAGTAACTTGACAATTTTTTGTAAAAACATGATAAGTTGCTGTTCCTTTTTTTAGAATTTGAGAAAAAGGTTTCCCGGGACATCCTGCACATGTTTTTCTAAGGCAATGTGCCCCGCTGAACAAGGGGATATCTTGATAAACAACTGTGGTAAGGGGGATAGGACTTGTTTTGGCTATGGCACACATATTTTCAAGGGTGTCTTCCATAGCTAAAGTCTCCCGATGAGCCCCTATTTCTTTGGCAAAATAAAGACTTTGCGTATTCATCATATACAAAGGACTGTCAAAAGAAAGATCTATTCCATTTTTAGGTAGAACACTTAATCCCCAAACGTTTCCAATTTCCCACTTTTTAAAACCGTGATGCAGAGCTGTACGAATAAGAGGTACAAACTTTTGTGGATTGCGTTCCACTGTGGGGAGGGCTAAACGAATTTTCTTTTTGGGGAAAAGTTGTAAAGAATTTAAATCAAAATCAGGGGTTAACACAACAATAATTTCTGAAAAGCTTTCTAGATTAACCCCCTGTAAACAGGCAAGCTGATCTGTTTTTAAGCACCAAGAGGGCGTTGGAATAGAACGATGGTTCTCTTCTAACAAAGGAATAGTTTGTGTTAAAACGATTTTACTGTAAAGATCTCTGCGTAATTGATTTAAAATTGAAACTGGAACAAATAAATGTTGTGGGTTGTGAACAGTAATGGGGTTCGCTTTAAAATCACAATCTTTATCTTTTTCAAAAACGGTTATGATTTGAGGGGTTAAATCCTTATTGGCTACAGCAAAATTTCCCGTTAAATAAGTTTCTACCCCCTTAGCGGATGCCACTATTTTTTTAGGGGTTATTTGAATAGTGATAGATACATTTGGGCGAATACGATAAGCATTTGGTTTGGGATGTGTGTATTTATAGGCCCCCTTGACTGCCATAGAGGATGCTAAATAAATAGGTTGTCCCTTTT
>Ga0256407_10008732_pt1 | contig 14756 bp, 28 predicted proteins | sample RumenRJG_04DNA_FD_193489 | JGI IMG/M metagenome (GOLD analysis project Ga0256407, IMG submission 193489) | Bovine rumen microbial communities from Lethbridge, Alberta, Canada - RJG_04 | ecosystem: Host-associated > Mammals > Digestive system > Stomach > Rumen | place: Canada: Alberta... | reverse complement strand
TTATGCATTTCCAGATTTGTCAGTACAACAGAGTATAGCAGCAACATTAAGTATATATTGTTTTTCATTCTTTACAGTAATATGTATTAAATATGGATTAAGTGATAATAATAAAAAATAATTTAATAATGAAGAAATTTTTGATTTTGTTTGTAATGCTTTTTGCATTTACTTGTGTATCTTATGCAGGTGTTGGTGACGTGTTAGTTAATAGTGCAGATACATTGTATCATGACGGTAAGGCAATGGTTGACTCTGTTTATCATGACGGTAAAGCTGTTGTAAGTACTGTTTATCAAGATGCAAAGGTGGGCGCTGCAAGTATTTATCCTGATGTTAAATCTGCAGTTGTTTCAATTGGTAAGGCAATTGGTGTTGCTGCTGAACATGTATATGGAGTACTTGTAAAGAAATATTTTGTACTTGGTGTAAAGGAAGCATGTATTTTGCTTGCAGGTATTTTAACTTTCTTTATGGGTGTGTTCTATTGGCGTAGATATACAAAGAATGGTCAGCCTATTACTTATGGACTTGTTTTGCCAATTATATTGCTTTGTGTAGGTCTTGGAACAATCTTTAGTGTTGATTATGATGCAATGCTTATGGGTATTATCAATCCTGAGTATGGAGCAATCAATTATATTCTTGAGTATACAAAAGGAATTGTAAGTGGTAATTAATTAGAATTATGGGAATTTATTATTTAAGTAGAGGATCTATTGTAACAGCATTAATTATCTGCATTTGGCTTGTTGCAAATATCTTTATTAATGTCCCGCCTGATTTTAACAAATATCAGGGAGATGTTATCCATAAAGAACTTGTACAGTCTGATACCGCAAGATATAGTGATGGTCGTATTGCTAACATTAGCAATTGGTATGATTTTACATATCTTACAAAATCAGGTCATGCTGTTAATGTAAAGAATTATGAGTATGAGCCTAATGATCATAATTATGCTAAGTTCAATAATGAAAATCAGTTTTATGTAACAAGTGGGTGGACAGTTACTATATTTGTATTGTTATGTGTATATGGATTTTTCGGTTCATTAATTACATTAATTTGTGATGGTGTTGATGATATTGAACAAATGATATGCGGAGATCAAACTGTCAAAATTCATGCTCGTAATATGAGGTTCAAACATTATAAGATTCTTTCTGATTTGTTTGGATATTCAGATGAGGAAACAAGGCAATTGACATATAAAGCAATTGAGATGGCACAAAATAATTCTGATTATTTACATAGTCTTGAATGTGGATATACAATCAGAGTTCCAAATTTGACAAGCATTGATGAGATGGTTGAAAATAATGTTAAAAAGTTAATTAAAGAAAAACAAAAGAATGTTAACAATGGATAAAAAATATCCTATGCAAATTTGTCAAGATGATAATCTTACTCACAAGTTTCGTGAATTACATAAGGAGCTTGTGAATAAGATTATCTCCTTTTGTAAAGAAAACAATATTAGTATTGATGAGTTTCATTTGAATGCTGATGGAGTATATGGTTCTATTCCTTATGGAGAATGGCAATCATGTACTGACTCAGGATTTTCAATGATTAAATTTACTGATGAATATAATGATGCTGTTTCTTTACGTAAAATAGTTGATGACAAGGAATGGAAAAGAATTAAATTAGAACAAGAAAATTTTCTATTTAGTATGTAATATGAATGATGTAACTGTATTTTTGAAAGTAATTAAATTACCAGTTGTTTCAAAAGAAAAAACAACAAAAGTAGATATGTCTTATATTGAAGAGATATTTGCTGAATTTAATTATTTTGGAAACTCCAATAATAGTATTGTTTCAAAGAAAGTTGATGGTAAATATGAAATTGTATTTATTTCATTATCACAATTATGTAATCCTGATAACAATATCTATTATAATATTTATTATGCAAATGGTCATAAAGAAAGCGGTGGTATAGGATGTTATTCATTCAATATTGAACCACGATTATTTTTAAGGACTATTGAAAAACATGCAAGAGAATATTACAATAATACAATATGACACAAGTAATAGGAAATAAATATTTGATTAAAGCTTATCATCAAAAGGATTGTAACAAATGCGGTGCAATTATTGGTTTTGATAATTCAGATATTATTCGAGATGATATGGGATGTGAAATTATATGTCCTAATTGTGGTAATTCAATAAAATTTTAATTATGATAAAGTTTATAAGATTTATTAAAGAATTTATGGAATATGGAAGAAAAAAATATCCATATTTATTTATTATTTCATTAGCATTATATCTTGGTGATTTAATTCAATTAATAATGAATAAACACAATGAATTAACTATAATTGCTATTGTATTATTTACAATTTTCTTTGGTGGCATATTAATTGGATTTATACTTGATAAAAATAAAGAAAATAATTATGACAAATTTTATTGACGATAAGATGTGGGAAGAGTATATGGAAAGTGATGAATATATAGAAGAAATAAGAAGACGAAATTCAATTAATGTGCATCCAAGAAAAAATAAAGTTTTATCTGCATCAGAAGCAAGAGCAAAATTAAATAAGGTTATTGAAAATGATGAAAGAGAACTTGATGAAATAATGGGTAAAATAGATGCAGCAATTAATCGAAAGCAAGATTATATTTATGTATCTGCAAATATTGAACAGCATACAATGCAAAAGTTAACTCAGCTTGGATATCATATAGGTGATATCATAAAAGGTGACAGACCATTTGACCCAGATACTAGAAAAATAAGTTGGTAATATGAATGTTAGACGAAAATGAAATTAAATGGATTCATTGGGATACCCGTATTCAAAATCGTTTAATAGGACGCGGTACTCCATATCCAACAATACGAATACTTGTTGAATATATTGCATCTATACAAAATCAAATAAAAGAAGCAAAAAGAATATATGGGGCTTATTGTGAAAATATTTCCGATACATGGTTAGAACATTCAGGTACTGCAAGAGGAATTGAAACACTTGGATATAAAACATATATGGAAAGTTTGCAAAGTAAACTTGATGATGCTATTTTATCATTAAATAAATTCAGAACTGTTTCATCACAGATCCCAAATCTATGTGGTCAAGTAAATTGTATATTAGATTATATAATACATGGAGTAAGATGGATTGACATAGAAATACGAACAAATACAATTGCGCAAAGAATGAATAAAGAGAATTGTATTGCATATGTTAATGAAGCAGAAAAATTAATAGGTAGAAAATTTTATTATGAATGATTTGAAAGATACATTAAAAAAGAATAAAGCATTACTTATTACATTACCAAGTTCAATTAAATGGGAAGATTATGAAAAGGAACTTGATAACGTAAAAGATGAAAACCAAGTAATGAATTTTAAAGTTCCTGTATTGCCTAAAGATACAAAAGAAATTGAAAGAGTATATCTTATTCATAAAGGATATATTGTAGGTTGGCAAAAATTTGTAGGTACATCAGATAAACCATTTGACTGTACAACTACAGGAAAATCATGGAGCGGTAAGTTTTTACAAAGAACTGGAGAATTTCATAAAATTAATCCAATACCTCATAAAGGTTTCCAAGGATTTAGATATTATTACTATGATTAATTTTTTAGAGAATTTATTAGGTATTATTGTATATGCATTAATATTTTCATTTTTCTTGTGGATATATAACCCTAATTTACCCATAAGAGAATATGTAGGATTTGGATTAATAGCAGGCTTTTTTATGGGTATGCTTAATGAGATTAATAGAGTATTACAAAATATAAAAAATAACTAAGTATGAAAAGTATTAGAGAATTATCTGATGTAGATTTGTATTGCATTGCAGATCATGGTTATATTGGTTATAAGATGAAAGATATTGCAGAATTACATTTTTTCTATAATCAAATTGAAGAAGAAATTAAAAGACGTGAATTACATTTGAATACAAAAGGTACTGGTGTATAAAACGTAATAAATAATTTTTATTTTTATTTGAACTAATTTAAGTTTATTCTATATTATAATCAATTAAATTAGTTCTTTGAATTTGGGGTGTACATGGAATAGATTGGTAATTTGAGTATTAAAATCATGTCGTCTCGATTATGACGTTAAAGAATCAAAAACCAATAAATGACGATGAATGGGAATATCGTATGGCTGCTTAATCCCTCAGGGATACCAATTTTTTAAGTCCGGTTATAAATAAGCATAGCCCGAGCAGTGGGAACTCTTAGGAGTCTGGGAACAGAAGCCCCACACAAGCAGTTGATAGGAAAATGTCTGTAAAATATTTATACCTCCTTGTTTGTTAGTTTTATGGAATAGTACGAAACTAAATATTGCAAGTAGAAATTTGCAAAAGCATGTAAATAGTTTTAATATGATGGTTAGTAAGACGAGGGTTCGATTCCCTCACGCTCCACTCTTTGACAGTTGGAAAGACAACAGTTTTTCAAGTGAACTATATCACAAGCAGTACCTGTTATCAAACTGTGATTGTTAACCGTTTATGAGTTTGCCCGTTAGCAAGTATCCGGTAATCTACGCAACCGGGATGTGTAGACGTTTTAATAATATTTCGTTAAAAATTATTCGGGTGTAAGAGATGGCGATAGACAAATCTGTAAGGGTGAATAATTGTTATACTAGTTGATATTATTCATATCGGACCAAGCCTTAAGAAAGCTTGGTTTTTTTTTATTTTAAATTTTTACATATAATATTTAATTATTTACAAACATTACTATATTAAATTTGTAATCAAACAAATTAAATATGAAGCATATCAGTTTTAATAAGTATAAAGCATATCTTGAGTCATTAGGTTATTCTCAGGAGAAAGGAACAAATGAATATACGAATTTGTCATTTACTCAGTATTTCTTTTCAAAGCCTAATGAGAAAAATAAGTATATTGTCAATACTTTTACAAATTCTGACCATGTTATTTCAATTGCATCCGGATATGGAAGTCCTTATTTAGGATATTCTAATATTAATATTGATAAGAGAAAAAGTTTTTGGAAAGATTTAATGAATGATTAAATCTAATAAATAATTTTCTATATTGTATTTTGATAATTTAAATAATATAATATTATATGCAGACAAACAAAAATTACAAGAAAAATTTTGTTCGTAAGAACAATGGTGTTAAAAAGTACAATAATGATAAAAAGTTTGACAAGCCTAAATCTCCAAAGGAACCAGATATCACGGTTATAATTGTTGATGACCAAGATGATTTCAGCCAGCCTGATGGAGCTCTTTATGTCCCTGGTGGTGAGAAAATTGATGCTCATATTGATAATTATGTAAGCAAGAATTGTTCTCGTATAACTCAGATTATTTGGACTCGCGATGCTCATAAAGATAAGGATAAGTCATTTGAGGTAAATGGTGGAACATGGCCAATTCACTGTGTTGATGGAACACAAGGTGCTGCTCTTCCTGCTTTGTATAATAAGTTCTTGAAGATGGGTATTAAGACTGAGATTTTCAATAAAGGTACTGAGCCAAATCATGAGGAATATGGAGCATTTGAGAATTGTGCAACATTCCATCATTTGCATCCTAATGATAAGCCTCAGATAAAGAATTGTTACTTCAAGAATTTTGATGGTACATCAGGTTGTCGAATTATTAATGACAATATTGTAATCTGCGGTATTGCTGGTGATTATTGTGTTAAGGAAACAATTAAGAACTTGCTTAAGCACTGGAGATTCAATATTAGTGTTCTTATGGATGGTGTTGCTTCTATTGACGGAGGAACTGCATTGAATGAATTGATTGAAGAGAAAAATCTAAAGAAGATTTAATTTATAATATGGATGAATATTATGACCCACAAAAGGAATATATTAAAAAACTTGAAACACTTGCTTCTTACGATCCTGATGGTCGAGCACATGCGGATGCACGAGCATGGATTGAAGATTACAAAGAACGAGAGTCCTGGAATAATATGGGAGGATCATAATTATACAAGACGATCATTATATCCTTATGTAATTTAGTTGTAATTAGTAAGTACAAATAAAAACAGTTAAAAACACTGTAAAACACTATAAATTTGTATTTTTTACAGTAACATTTATTTTATTTGCTGTAATAACAAAATTTCATACATTACATTTTATATAACAAATATTATAGTTTAACATATCATATAATAAACATTAAGACTGATTTTGTATCATTAAATATCAAATAATAAACGTTATGACATTTAGTATACTTGACAATGACCTTTATAAGTTTACTACTTCGTATGCTTATATGAAATTGTTTCCTGACGCAGAGTGTACATTTACATTCAAGGATAGGAATCGTGTGAAACGTACCCCAGAGTTTTTGAAGAAATTCAAGAAGCTTCTTAAAGAGATTTGTAATAATTCTAAACTTACAATTGAGGAGCTTAATTGGCTTTTGACAGCTCATAAGGTTGATTTTATTGCACAGTATTATTGGGAATGGTTGTATTCATTCCGATTTGAATATGACCGAATTAAAGTATATCTTGACGAAGATGGTGTACTTTGTATGGAAGTAACTGATAAGTGCTATAAGTGTTCACTTTATGAAATTCCTTGTATGTTTGCAATTCCTGAAGTAAACAATGCAGATAAGCCTATTGATTGGAAGGTAACTGCACTTAAACTTGCTGAAAAGGTTGATATTGCAAATAGAACTGGAATGCTGTTCTCTGAGTTTGGAACAAGACGTCGTTTTAGCTATAATGTACAGGATTGGGTTTGTAGTTATCTTAAGAAGCATTCAAAGACTTGTGTAGGTACTTCAAACGTACACTTTGCAATGAAGTACGATATGAAGCCAATTGGTACACACCCTCACGAGTGGTTTATGTTCCATGCAGCTCAGTATGGATATAAGGCTGCAAACTATATGGCTCTTGAAAATTGGGTAAATGTATATGATGGTGACCTCGGTATTGCACTTTCAGATACTTATACATCAGATGTTTTCTTTAAGAGTTTTTCTTTGAAGCAGGCAAAGTTGTTTGATGGTGTTCGTCAGGATTCTGGAGATGAGCGAGAATTTACCGATAAGACAATTGAGTTCTACAAGTCAAAGGGAATTGATTATCATAATAAGACAATTGTATTTTCTAATGCTCTTACATTCCCTAAGGCAGTTGAAATTTTGAAGTATTGCAACACTGTAGGAATTAAATGTTCATTTGGAATTGGTACAAATCTTACTTGTGATGCATATGCTCCTGATGGAACAAAATATGACTCAGAGAATATCGTAATGAAGATGTCTCGCTGTCGTATGAATCCTAATCAGACATGGTATTTGTGTATTAAGATTAGTGATGATCTTGGTAAGCACATGGGAGATAATCAGGAGTTCAATCATGCTTGTTATGAATTGTGTATTCCTATTTCATTTAATCACGGAGATCCAAAGGGTGAGCCTGGAGAAGATGGTTCAAAATTTATTAACAAATAATTTTTCAATTAAGAATATGAAAATTAATTGCCCTAAGTGTCACAAAGAAACTGAGTTCTTTACACATACATCAATAAGTGAAGATGGTGAGGTATATAAATGCCAACATTGTGGATGGCCATTCAGATATGTATTTGATTATGTGAAAAAATCTAAATAATTTTAATATTATTTGAATTTTGACTTATCTATAACTATATTATATTTGTAAATAATCAAACAAATAATAGTTATGGATAAGTCAAATCTTTATGAAATTGTGGAAGAAATGAAGGAGCGTATCGGTGTTGAAGCAACTCTTGACGCATTATCTCGCTCGCTTTCTTCTGATGTGCTGGAGGATCATCTCCGTTATATTAACCGTATGTACGATTTAAATATTGATTTTGATAAAGATTAAATATGGATTATAGGAAAGTTTTTGAAACAATGGTGCAAGAGACTCAAAAGTATCTTGAGAATAATCATCTTTGTGCCATGATTTTAGGTATTAGTGGTGGTATTGATTCTACTGTTACTGCTGCTATTTGTTCAGAAGTAGAAAAGAGAAATCCCGATTTGAAGTTTTATGGAGTAAGTCTTCCATGTACATCTAATACTTCAAATGAGAATAATTCTGCAACATCTTGCTTGAAAGCTTTTTGTAAAGAAGGTCAGTATTGGACAGAGAATTTACAAAAAGAATTTATGTTGATGAAGGCTACTTGTTCACAGCGTCATTCTCCAACGACAATTGGACAAGGAAATATTAAGGCTCGTCTTCGTATGATTTATCTTTATGACCTTGCAAATTATACTTCAGGTCTTGTAATGGACACAGATAATCTTACTGAACATTATCTTGGTTTCTTTACAATTCATGGAGATGTTTGTGACTTCAATCCAATAGGTGGTCTTTGGAAACATGAAGTATATGAACTTGCAACTTATTTAAGAGATACTTACGATAGATATACACGATATTATGCTGACTCATTTGGTTCAGTTGACGACAGACGAGATATTGAAGCAAATGAACGTAAAGTTGAAGCACTTAATTATGCACTCGGTATTCGTCCAACAGATGGCAATGGTGTAAATGATTTAGGTGATATGGGTCAGATTGCTCCTGCATTTGCTCATGATAAAAATGTTGATGCTTATACAAAAGTAGATAACATTATTGAAACATATTTGAATATTCAATCATTACCTGAAGATGCTCAGGAAAGACATTTGAATCTATTAAGAGAAAAATATCCTAACATTGAAGATAATGGTTGTGTAATTCACGATACTGTTTATGAAGTTGTAAGTCGTATTAAGAGAACAGAATACAAACGTAAAGGATTGCCTGTAGTAATTGATAGAAAATTATATGCTTAAAGTTTGAATTATAAAAAATAAATACTATATTAATTTTGTAATCAAACAAATATTAAATATGAGAACTGTAATTCATTCAAACGAAGTTAATGAGGTAATGAACTGCAAAAAGTCAGTTAAGTCAGCAATTGTCCCAGGAATGGGTGCAACAATGTATGTTGGTTCTGACCGTTATGCAATGGTTGTTGTAAAGGTTATTTCTGACAAGAAAATTAAGGTTACATATCTTGATGATGATTATGATAAGCTTGTTGAGAAAGACGGTATTGATTATTTGCCCGAAGAGTATTTAAATCATTATCGAGAGTTTGGTGAATATGATCCTATTCTTGGTCATTCTCATGGTTTACTTCACACTTATACACTTCGTAAGAATGGTCGTTGGATGCCGATTGGAAATGATATGTGGGGAACTTGTTCAATTCATATTGGTAAAGCCAATAATTACATGGATCCAAGTTTTTAATTTAGATTAATTGTGTAACATTAAAATATAAAATATGAAACTTATTACAAAGGCAATTGAGAAGAAACTGTTGAATACACCGCTTTATTCAACTGATGGAAATACAGTTAAGGATGTACTTGTTAAGTTTTTCAATCCTTGCGGAGCAGGTACATGGTATGTTTTTGAGGCTGAGAAAAACGGGAATGATTGGGAGTTCTTCGGATTAGTTGATTTGTATGAAAAGGAACTTGGATATTTTACACTAAGTGAGCTTGAGTCAATTCGTTTGCCATTTGGTTTGTCAATTGAAAGAGATAAGTATTTTGATAATTATAAATATAATTGTGAAACTGGAGAGTTTGATTAATATAACAATTAATGAAAGCAAGAGTAATTGAAACAGGAGAAATAATTGAAGTTAAGTCTCTTTATTCACCAACATATTCACGACTTGATTGTAATGGAAAAATCTTTGAGGAATATGATGCAGATGAATTAGAGTTTGAACCAGGTCCTAAAATGGTATCACTTGATAAGATCTGTGAATGGGTTAAAGAACATTATTTAGAATATCCTAATGAAGATTTATCAGATACAAAAAAGTTTATTAGTGATTTAAGAAAAGAATTTGAATAATGGGAAAGAAGTTCAATAATATTAAGCCTGGTACAATTTGTACATTAGTACATAATGATTCACTTATATTTCGTATTACCCATATAAATGAATCTGGGTTTCCATTTGCAATGCATTCATTATTTTGTTATTCAACATGGGATGAATTTCAACTTGATAAGAAACCCGTATGCATGGCTTATACAACTGAATATAAAGAAGCAACAGAAGAACAAAAGAAAATTTTTATAGATATGGAAAAGAAAGAAGTTAATATTGATAATTTCAAAAATGCACTTCATAATGGTGTAGTTAATTTTAAGTACAAGAAAAAGAATGGAGAGATTCGAGATGCAAAAGGTACTTTGAATATTGATGTTATGGGTGAAGATAATGCACCTAAGGGAACTGGTTATGATATCATTGATAATAACATCCGATATTATGATTTGAACTCAGAATGTTGGCGTTCATTTATTCCTGAGAATTTGATTGAATGGTCAAATAATTAAAATACACCAAATGTATTATATTGTAACAAATGGTAAAAAATATTTAGCATCTCCTAAACTTGATAATTGTGAATTTTGTTTTACATCAAATATATATAAAGCAAATATATACAATAATTATGAATATGCTAAAAATCGTGCCGATACAATAAATAAAAGAAATTTTCAAAATGATTTTGAAAAATTTTTAGTTAAAGAAATAGAAATAGTATTACCTTTTAATATTAAATAATATGTACGAAACAGTTAAAAACAGTATTCTTAAGAATTTTCTTATTCGTAATTATCTTTGGACTTATATTGTTAATAAAGAAGCTTTGTTTGAAGATATGTTAGAACGTAGTCCTTTTCCATTTAATTATGATTATGATAATGATGTTTTGATGGTTAATATTGGAAATGACATCAATATTTCATTTAATTTTATTTGGGAAGAATCTCCTCTTGGTGTAAATAAAAGATATCATCTAATTAAAATTAATTAATTATTATAAAGGTTGAACTTGGGTTCAACCTTTTCTATATTACTAAATAGAATGGTATAAAGAAATTATAAAATGAAAGAAGACGGATATTTACAATCAAAAGATGGTAAAATATATAAAATAATGTCAACTCATTTGTTACAGTTATCTCCATGGAAAGATGGAGAGGATAGACGTCTTTACGAATATAATGATGATGATATGACAGTTATAACATATCAAAATGCGTGTATGATTGTAAATAAGCAATTTATTGAAAGTGATGAAGAATGGGAACATAACGGTAAAAGATATAAAGCAAGAGCAATTACAAATAAAAATATTGATGAACATACTGCGATGCTTTCAATGTTGCCTTCTCATTATTTGAAAGAAACAACACAAATGTTAAAAACATTACCTAATGAAAATTCAATAACATTTTCAGATGAACATGGTAATGAGTTTAAGATGGTTAAACATAATGGAAAAGTTTACTATTGTTTAATTGTAAATTCTTATCTTCCTAAGGTTCAGCTTTATAATACTTTTGGGCAATTTTGTCAAATGGTAAATATAAAGAATGTAAAACCTATATTTAATGAAACAGATAAAAAATATGTATAATATATGGATTATAAGAACGATAAATTTCAAATAGGAGATATTGTAAGATTTACTGAAGATAATCAAATTGTCGGACGTATTTGTAATATTATAAGAAGAAGCGATGTTGATATGGGTGGCAGATGGAATGAAACATATTATTGGACAGAATATTTCTTTGCCGATGGATATATGTTTACTGAACATGATGATTGTAAATATGAATTATTATCTAAAGAAATAGGCCCGCAACAAATTAAAGAATTTGATAAAGTACTTGTTTGTAATGGTCGTGGTTTAGAAGGCAATCATTATTGGAAATGTGATTTTGCTGCAGGTTGGACAAATGAGTCTGATTATTATGAAAAAAGATTAATGACAATATCTCAACCTGATGTAAAAGATGTTTATTATAATATTCTTCCTTATAATAATGAAACAAAACAATTAGTAGGAACTAATTATAATATTCCTATTTATTATCATTATCCAAAATGGGTTGAAGAACGTATAAGAAATATAAAACAAAATCCACACGATTGGAATGCTGTTGAAGATAGTATAAGATATAATATTAAATATAAAAATTTATAAAAATTAAATCATGCAAATAAATTAAAAATATATTAATGAATTTCAAAATGAAAAATATAAAGAATCATATTGAAGAATCATTAATTAAGTCATATGATACTAATAAGTTAATAGATAAGATTAAAAATAAATATAAAGATATTGAAGTATCATTATATTCATCAAAATCTGAAGAATCTTTATTTTCAATTGTTTTCAAAAATAAAAATGATTTTGAAAAATTTACTGAAGATTTTTATATATTACATTTATTAGATTTTTTTGGATATTATATTACTGAAAGAATAAGTAAAAATTTATTAATAGCAATAGAACCTAATTTTGGAACTAAATGTACAGATTTTGTATATAATGAATGTAATGGATTAATATTTCATATTACAACAAAAAATATATATGAAAACAAAATTAAAGATAATGGATTAAAACCTTTTGAAGGTACATATAGAAAATTTACTGAAAGAACATATTTATCATGCGGAGAAAATATTGAAAAAATTATTGATAATATTGATTTTTTAAAAGATCAATTACATATTAAAGAACCAGTTATATTGATGATTGATTTAAAGAAACATAAATATAATGTTGATTTTTATTATGATCCTTCTGAAGATAATTGGCATAATTTTATATATTGTAATGCATATTTTCCTTATAAATATATTTTTAAATTTGATAATATTGAAGATATTAAATTAAATATTAAAGAAAATCTTGAAATTAATTATAAATTACCATTTATAAGATCAATTGGAAGTTTTAATAAATATAAAGAATATAAATTATGAACGGAATTATTGGAGCAGTTATAGGTTCAAGTATTGGTCTTTCCTATGAAATCAAAAAGACTAAGGATTACAACTTTAATATGATTTATGATAAAGCTAATCCATCTGATGATTCAGTAGCAATTATTGCAACTGCTGATTGGCTTATGAATACAAATCGTACTAAAGATGAGTATATTGATAAACTCCATTATTGGTGTAATAAATTCAATTATGGAATGTATAATTATGGTAATGCAACAAAGTTTAAGGAATGGGTTGCAAATAAAGAACGTGAGCCATATAATTCATACGGTAATGGTTCTGCAATGAGAGTTATTCCTGTTGGTTGGTGGGCATGTTCACTTGAACAAGCTGCAAAATTTGCAAAGATAACTGCTGAAATTACACACAATCACCCAGATGGTATTCTTGGTGCCCAAGCAGTTGCATGTACAATTTGGGCTATTCGTAATGGTTATTCAAAAGATGATGTTAAGGAATGGCTTGAACATGAATGTAAATATGATTTAGATATTTCTTATGATACATTAAAGAAACATCACAAGTTTGAATGTACTTGTCCTAATTCAGTTCCTGCTTCATTTATTTGTTGGTATAATTCAACATCATATGAAGATTGTGTTCGTAAAGCAGTAAGTCTTGGTGGTGATGCAGATACTGAAGCTGCAATTGCAGGCGCTTTCGCAGCAGCAGATAAGAATACACAAATTCCTGAAGAATTAACTAATGATGTAACAAGATTCTTCTCAATGGATTTTATGGAAGTATTGAATAAATTTCATAAAAAATATGAAGTATAACTAAAAAATATATAAAAATTTTAAAAAATTAGTTCTATTTTATAAATTGATAATTATTATAAAATACAAGGTAGGTTTAAATCTATCTTGAGCAACTAAAAATATAAACATAATAAATTATGAGCAACAAAGTATTTGGTATCGATCTCGGTACAGGTAATTCATGTGTCGCTATTATTGAAGGCGGCCAAGCAAAAGTTATTGCAAACACAGAAGGTTCTCGTACTACACCATCTGTAGTTTTTATTAAAGGCGACGAACGCAAAATTGGTGGTTCCGCTAAACGTGGTATGATTATGAATCCTAAGAACACTGTATCTTTCATTAAGAGATTTATGGGTGCTGAATGGCAAGATCCAGATGTTCAAAAGATGCTTACTATGATTACTTATGAAGTAATCAACAAGAACAATAAACCTTATGTTAGAATTGAAGGCAAAGATTATTCTGCTGAAGAGATTTCTTCTTATATCTTAGCAGACCTTGCAAAGGTAGCTTCAGATTATTATGGAGAAGATGTAAAGGATTGTGTTATCACAGTTCCTGCATGGTTCAATGATGTTCAACGTAAAGCAACAAAACTTGCTGGTGAACTTGCTGGCTTGACAGTACATCGTATTATCAATGAACCAACTGCAGCTATTCTTGCAGCAGGTATGGATAAAGAAGATAAAGAACGTCTTGTACTTGTAAATGACCTTGGCTGTGGTACTGAAGATGTATCAATTTGTGAAGTATCTCAAGGCATGGTTGAAGTACTTGCATCTGATGGTGATGTATTCCTTGGTGGTCAAAATTACGATAATGAAATTGTAGATTGGCTTGCTGAAGAATTTATGAAGGATCATGCAAATGTAGATCTTCGTAAGGATCCTATGGCGTATGCACGTCTTATTGAGGCTGCAGAAAAGGCAAAGTGTGAATTGTCAACATCAACATCAACAGAGATTAATCTTCCATATATTACTGTTATGGATGGTGTTCCTCAAATGCTTGTAACAACTCTTACTCGTGCAAAGTTTGAACAGATGACAAAGAAGTTCACAGATAAGGTTGTTGAAATTGCAAAGC